>Ga0156225_110_pt1 | contig 29525 bp, 13 predicted proteins | sample RifCSPlowO2_12_FD_107873 | JGI IMG/M metagenome (GOLD analysis project Ga0156225, IMG submission 107873) | Bacteroidetes bacterium RIFCSPLOWO2_12_FULL_37_12 | reverse complement strand
TTGCGGTACAGCTATTTGCATCGGTGAGGGTAACGGTATATATTCCGTCAACTAACCCGGAAAGAGTTTGCGTAGTTTGTCCTCCGTTCCAATTATAAGTATAAGGAGCAGTACCTCCGCCGGGAGTAGCAGTGGCACTACCATCTGAGCCGCCGTTACACGAGAGGTTGGTTCCGGCAGTTGTAACCGTTAAAGCAGAAGGTTGAGTCAGAGTGACATCACCGGAGGCAGTACAGCTTTTGGAATCGGTAACGGTTACGGTGAACGTTCCGGCGCTTAAGCCGGTTGCGGTAGTAGTGGTTTGGGCATCGCTCCATAAGTAAGTATAAGGAGTGGTTCCTCCGCTTGGAGATGCAGTGGCACTACCGTTAGTTCCACCGTTACAGAACAGATTCGTTCCAGTAGCAGATGCAGTTAATAAAGTCGGTTGAGAAAGAATGACACTTGCAGATGCAGTGCATGACTTAGAATCGGTTACTGTCACTGTGTATGTGCCTGCGGATAAACCCGATACAGTTGAAGTGGTTTGTCCACTATTCCAATTATAGGTATAACCCGGTGTGCCACCGGAAGGAGTAGCAGTTGCAGTTCCGTTTGTACCACCATTGCAACCTGGGTCAGTGCCGGTGGCTGAGACGGTTAATGCGGCTGGAGGGACGAGGGTTGTGTTGGCTGATATGGTACATCCTTTAGAATCGGTAACAGTGACGGTATAGGTTCCTGCACCTAAGCTAAAGATTGTTTGAGTGGTGGATGCATTATTCCATGCATACGTGTAAGGAGTGGTTCCTCCGCCGGGAGTAACAGTTGCACTACCATCAGAACTACCATTGCAATTTGGATTAGTGCCACTTACAGAAGCAGATAAAGCAGAAGGAGCAGTCAGTACTACATTTGAACTTGCGGTACAGCTATTTGCATCGGTGAGGGTAACGGTATATATTCCGTCAACTAAACCGGAAAGAGTTTGCGTAGTTTGTCCTCCGTTCCAATTATAAGTATAAGGAGAAGTACCTCCACCGGGGGTAGCAGTGGCACTACCATCTGAGCCGCCATTGCAGGAGAGATTGGTGCCGGATGTAGTGACAGTAAGAGCAGAAGGTTGAGTCAGTGTGACATCACCGGAGGCAGTACAGCTTTTGGAATCGGTAACGGTAACGGTGAACGTTCCGGCGCTTAAGCCGGTTGCGGTTGTAGTGGTTTGGGCATCGCTCCATAAGTAAGTATAAGGAGTGGTTCCTCCGCTTGGTGAAGCAGTGGCGCTTCCGTTAGTTCCACCATTACAGAACAGATTCGTTCCAGTAGCAGATGCAGTCAATAAAGTGGGTTGAGAAATAACGACACTTGCAGATGCAGTGCATGACTTAGAATCGGTTACTGTCACTGTGTATGTGCCTGCGGATAAAGATGAACTAGTGGCAGTGGTTGGTCCGTTACTCCAGACGTAGGTATAACCTGCAGTGCCACCGGAAGGAGTAGCAGTTGCAGTTCCGTTTGTACCACCGTTGCAGGAAGGGTCTGTGCTAGATACAGAAACTGTTAGGATGGGAGGATTGGAAATAATAACACTCGCAGTTGCAGTGCAGGATTTAGTATCTGTGACTGTGACAGTGTATGTTGCGGCACCTAAGCTATTTGTAGTAGCAGTAGTTTGTGCATTAGACCAGACATAAGTATAGCCCGGCGTACCACCGGTTGGAGAAGCTATGGCACTTCCGTTTGAACCACCATTACAGGAGGGATCCGTTCCAGTAGTGGATACTGTTAAAGCAGTGGGCTGAGAAAGACTGGTATTTCCGGAAGCAGTACAAGCTTTCGTATCAGTAACGGTTACAGTATATGTTGCAGCTATTAAACCTGAAACTGTTGAAGTGGTTTGTCCGCTATTCCAATTATAGGTGTAACCAGGAGTGCCACCAGCAGGAGTAGCAGTTGCAGTTCCGTTGGAACCTCCATTACAGGAAGGGTCGGTACCCGATGCAGAAACTGTAAGAGCTGATGGTTGAGATAGAGTGGTATTTCCGGTAGCTGTACAAGCTTTTGCATCAGTGACTGTTACAGTATAGGTTGCAGCAGATAAGCTTGATATTGTTGAAGTGGTTTGCCCACTATTCCAATTATAAGTGTAGCCGGCAGTGCCACCGGAAGGTGTAGCTGTTGCTGATCCGTTTGTACCTCCATTGCAGGAAAGGTTTGTACCAGATACAGAAACTGTAAGAGCAGATGGTTGAGAAAGAGTGGTATTTCCGGAAGCAGTACAAGCTTTCGAATCAGTTACTGTCACAGTATAGGTTGCGGCAGATAAACTCGATATCGTTGAAGTGGTTTGCCCACTATTCCAATTATAAGTGTAGCCGGCAGTGCCACCGGAAGGAGTAGCGGTTGCTGAACCGTTTGTACTTCCGTTGCAGGAAGGGTTCGTTCCACTAATTGAAGTGGTTAATACAGCAGGATTGGAAAGAGTGACATTACCTGTTGCAGTACAACTATTCCCATCTGTTACTGTAGCAGTATAAGTTCCTGCAGTTAAACCGGAAATAGTTGTAGTAGTTGCCGTATTTGACCAGAGATATGTAAATGTTCCGGTTCCTCCTGAAGCACTTACGGTTGCGGTTCCATTACTGCTCCCATTACAACTTGGGTTGGTGCCAGTGACAGTTGCAGATACAGCGACTGGGTTAGAAAGTGTCACATTTCCAGATTTTGTACAGCTATTCACATCAGTGACAGTAACTGTGTAAGTTCCGGCTGATAAACCTGAAATGGTGGTAGTGGTTGCGGAATTTGACCAGTTATAAATATAACCTGGAGTTCCCCCACCTGCTGTTACGGTTGCTGTACCGTTTGTTCCACCGTTGCAACTCGGATTAGTGCCCGTTACAGAGGCGGTGAGCGCGGATGGTTGTGAAAGTACATTACTTGAAGAAGCTGTACAAGCATTGGCATCTGTGACCGTAACGGTGTAAGTGCCAGCGGCTAAACTTGAAATTGTTTGGGTGGTTTGTGCATTAGACCAATTATAAGTATAAGGAGTAGTGCCTCCGGATGGAGAAGCAGTTGCTGATCCGTTTGTTCCTCCGTTACAACTCGGATTAGTGCCGGTAGCTGATGTGGATAGAGCAGTTGGCTGAGTTATGACAGCAGAGACACTCGCAGTAGCGGCAACATTGTCGGTAACGGTTATTGTATATGTACCAGCAATAAGGGCATTCACATCTTCAGTTGTTGCTCCGTTAGACCATGCAAAAGTGTAAGGAGAAGTACCAAATTCAGGAGTGATGTTAATTGTCCCATCTGAACCTGAATTACAACTTACATAGGTTTGAGAAGTTACGCTCACTGTAAGGGGTTGTGAGTATGTGTATTTTGCTTCTAAACAAAATACAAACACGCATGTTAATAGCATTAAGTGTTTTTTCATAATTTTAAAGATAAGAAATTATACAAATTGGATATAAAAAAACTTGAAAAAGGGTTATTTTTTCATGATTTTCAGAAAATGAAACCGCCAATATACAACTTTATTTGAAAAAAGCAAGGATTTATTAAAAAAAAGTAATTAATGCCTGCCTTCGTTTGTGAGGGCACAAACGTTGGTTAAAAGAGGATAGTATGAGTGCGAATTAATTAAATATTTTTAAATACCTTTGTTTTAAAGAGTAAAAATATACGAATCCGACACAGATTTGCGAATTTTAAAGGAATGATGGAATATTGGAATGTTGAAATCGCCCCCATTATTCCATCATTCCATTATTCCATTTTGCATAAACTTTCGCAAACATGTTTCAAATTTGTAAATTAATAAATAATGATGGCTTCAATAAAATTTACCTTATATGCGTTTGTCTGCATTTACTTTTTCAGTTCAGGTTTTTCTAACGCACAAAACTTTGTAGTGGAAGGGAACGTTTTGGATGAAGCAAATCAAAGTGGAATTCCCAATGCAACTATTATTTCAGATGATTCAACAGGTACTTTGACGGATATAAATGGATTCTACCGGCTCACTTTCGAAAATAATCTACCGAAAATAATAACCTTTCAATCCATGGGATTTCAAATTGAATCAAAGAAAGTTATCTGGAAGGATAAAACATTAATTACATTGAATATTCAATTAAAGGAAATGATTTTTCCGTTGGAACAAATTGTGGTTTCTTCTTCCCGTTTTAAACAGGAATTAAACGAGGTAAGTGTTTCTATGGAATTGCTAAAGCCCACTGAAATTGGAAGTTCCAATTCCATCACACTGGATAAGGCACTTGAAAAAGTTCCAGGTGTAAATGTAGTGGATGGTCAAATCAATATAAGAGGGGGTTCCGGGTATTCTTACGGAGCCGGTAGCAGAGTAATGCTTTTAGTAGATGACTTGCCTATGTTAAGCGCAGATGCAAACGATGTTAAGTGGAAATTTATTCCTGTGGAAATGACTGAGCAAGTAGAAATAATTAAAGGCGCATCTTCGGCGCTTTATGGTTCCTCTGCCTTAGGGGGCGTGGTTAATCTCCGGACAAAATATGCCCGGAATACTCCTGAAACCATGCTAAAATATTTTAGAGGATTTTATGGGAAACCACGAAATAAAGATTTTATCTGGAGCGACCGTTATACCTCATTTACCGGATATTCAATTTTTCATAGTCAGAAAATAAAACGTCTCGACATCTCACTTTGTGCCAGCACGTTTGATGATGAGGGATACCGTCAGGGAGAATATAATTCATACATCCGGCTTAATGCAAATTTAAAATACAATACGAAGATAAACGGATTATCTTATGGGGTTAATCTTGCTAAAATGAATGATAACGGAGCATTATTTTTTTATTGGTTATCGGATAAGAAGCCATTTGTGCCTGCGCCAAACACGATAAGCAAATACAATAATTATAGAGGAAGCATTGACCCATTCATATTTTATGCCGGTAATCGCGGCAATAAACATTCCTTACGAACCAGAATTTATAATACCATTAATATTAATAGTAAAAATCAGGAATCGGATGCTACCGGATATTATGCAGAATATTTATATCAGAAGTTATTTGAATTTAACCAAAAATCAAATCTTAATATTTCGACAGGAACGTTGGTTTCAAAAACTTTTATTTATAGTGACAGTTTGTATGGAAATCACAATGGGTTGAATGAAGGTGTTTTTTTACAGTTAGATCCTAAAATTAATTTTCTGAATATTTCGTTAGGAGCAAGGTATGAAAGTTATCAGGTGGACACATTTACCCGGATTTACTCTCCTGTTTTTCGTTCAGGCATGTCTATTAACCCTTGGAAAGGGGGATACATTCGTGTTTCAGCCGGACAAGGTTTCCGTTATCCTTCGGTTGCCGAATTATTTACCGAAACGCAGGCAGGAAGCATCAGAATTTATCCAAATCCATTGCTAAAACCTGAAAAAGGGTATTCTACGGAAGCCGGTATCCGTCAAGGATTTAATTTTAAACACCTTCAGGGTTTTGTAGATTTTTCTGTTTTTTTAACGGAATATAAAAATTTAATGGAGTATGCTTATGCATTATATAACGCACCTCCCGGCACATGGCCTACACCACAAAATCATATTAAATACGGAGGGTTTCAATCAAAAAATGTCACTAACCGGGCAAGAATTAAAGGGATAGAAACCAATTTATTTATTGAAAAAAAATCTGGTGTTTTTAAATGGCAACTTGTGGCAGGACATACCTGGATTGACCCCATAGATATGGATTATGTAGCGGAAAGGGACGATACGTTAGGTGATGGATTTGATAATATGTTGAAGTACCGTTATAGAAATTTGAGTAAAGTGAATTTGAGTATGCAATTCAAAAAAGTAGAATTAGGCAGTGAATTCCGGTACAATAGTTTTATGCAGAATATTGATCCTGTTTTTAATCTTAATCAGGTTGTTCAGGGAGTTTATGCATACAGGAAAAATCATAATTACGGGGATTACATTATTGATGTTCACCTTGCTTATTATTTAAAAGAGAAATCTAAAATTAATTTTATTTATAAGAATCTTTTGAATCGTGAATATATGTATATTCCGGGAAATATGGGTGCGCCGGTTAGTATTGTTGTACAGGTAGAATATAATTTTTAATTTACCTTTTTTTATTTTTTTCAAAAACATCCATCTTATCCAAACAATAAAGTTTTGTATCAAGAATAGCGTGAATGATAAGCAGATGATAAATTTCCACAAAGCCATAAGAATTTGAGGGGACGTAAAAATTCAAATCTCCTAATTTGCGCAATGGATTATTTTTATCAAAACCGGAAAATGTAAAAATTTTACAACCTGTTTTCTTCGCCTCTCTTGCACCGTTAATTATATTTTTAGAACGTCCGGAACTACTGATGCAAATAACAACATCTCCTTTACCGGTAAACATAGCAACCGACCTGGAGAAAATATTCTCAAATCCGCAATCATTGGCAATACAGGTAAGAAGTGAGGAATCATTGAAAGTAATGGCAGGAATAGCTCCGTTTTTCCAATAATCAACCGCCTGGTGTGAAGAAATAGCGGCACTGCCGCCATTCCCTATAAAAATTATTTTGTTGTTTTTTTTCTTTAATCGGGAAATAATTTGCACCGCAGCTATTATTGCATTTTCAAAAGGTAGCTTATGCTTGAGAAAATTATTTGTAACTTCAATTTTCTCTTTAATTCCACTAAATCGTTCAAAATATTGAGAAATAAAAGAATGCATTTTAAATTTTTTTTTAGTTTATACCCCTATACCTTTATACCTCTATACCCCTATACCTTCTTTCCCTTTCTCTTAATAATCTTTTTCACAATCCGCGAACGAATTTTCCACATCATCCCTGTCAGGAAACTATCTATGTCATCAATTCTTTCCATAAAAAACTTAGGTATTTGTTTTAAGGTTTGTGATTTCACTACATCCATATCAATCTTTCTGAAAATTCTTGGAATTCCGTTAAAATCAACCGTATCAATTATATGTGGCCTGAATTCAAGTGTAAAACCATTGGTTTGCAGAAAATTATTTATGCGGTATTTTCCTTTCTCAATTTTATTTATTTCATGGTCACGGATGTACAACATTCCTCCCGGTTTTAAAATGCGATGAAACTCCTGGATTAATCGCTCTGCATTTCCTTCTTGCATCAGGGGAAGCACTTGTACGCACATAATTAAATCGAAAAATGAAGATGGTAGGATTTCTATTCTCCAGGATGGTAAATGATAAATCCCTTTCTTATTCTCCTCAATTTTTAAAAAATCCGTCGGGTCAAAATATTCATAAAATGGAACTCCCATTTCTTTGTAATAATGATACTGCAAACAATAAGGTCCTTGAAAAGAGTCCAAGCCAACATAAATTGAATCCGGATTAAGTTGAGTCCATAAGTTTGCCTGCCTACCGTAGCCAGCACTGAAATCAAGCACGTTGCTGGGTGTATATTTTTCAGGGGATGGATACAATCTGGGTACAATATAATCCTGAGCATTATACCTTGCAATGGTATCCATGTATTTTTTATCATTTAAAGGTAAGTGATATTTTGCAAAAACATGGGAGTCACGTTGAAAACTTTTTTTGGCATAATTCTGAATTTCCGCTTCATCAAAATAATCCGGGAAATTATGTTCAGATAGCAAATTAATCCATTTAGGCAAATCATTGATACTATTAAATATGGAAAAATCAACGGGGATGTCGCTTAAATCCGGTAGCACTTTACTTTCTTTCTTAGTAAGATTTTCCCAGGAATTTATCCAGTGTTTTGAATTCTTCTTTTTATCTTGTTCAAATGCTTTGACTAACAAATTTTCAAGGTTTTCTTTCATACAATATCTTTATAAGCCACAAATGTATTAAAAATACTTTAAAATATAGGTGGAACATTGGATTGAGGAAATAAATAGAAATATCACGGATTAATCAACTCCATCAACCTGTTCAAATCATCTTCCGAATAAAACGGAATAGAAATGTTCCCTTTTCCATTAGGTTCAACCTGCATTTCGACTTTGGTGCCGAAATGAGAGGATAATTGCGATTGAATTCTCCTCATTTCGAATGATAATGCACCATCCGGAAGTTTTGTTTTCTTAGGTTTATCTCCGTTTGCATTTTGAATTTCCTGAACAAGTTTTTCAACCTTTCTTACCGATAAATCCTTTTTTATACATTCATTGTAAGCCCACAATTGAGTGTCAATATTCTCAAGAGTAATTAAAGCCCGTGCATGTCCCATTTGAATCTGATTATCCCGCAATCCAATCTGGATTTCAGGAGGTAATTTTAATAATCTCAGATAATTGTTAACGGTTGACCTTTCCAAACCCACTCTATTCCCAACTTCTTCAATAGTTATTTTACATTCATCCAATAATCGTTTATATCCCAACGATGTTTCTATCGGATTCAAATCATCTCTATGAAGATTCTCCACTAAAGCCAATTCAAGCATCCCCTGGTCATTAGCTACCCTTATATATGCTGGAATATGAGTCAACCCGGCAATTTTCGATGCACGCAACCGTCTTTCACCGGAAATAATCTGATACTTTTCGTATCCTAATTTTCGCACCGTGATTGGTTGAATTAATCCGTGTGTCTTAATGGACTCTGAAAGACCTTTGAGCGACTCTTCGTTAAAATAAGTACGTGGTTGGAATGGATTAACTTCAACTTGTTCTACAGGTAAACTAGAGGTAGATCCAATAGTAGCCGAGGGATCCTGCCTTGCCATGAAATCGGTTGAAACAGTTGTTTGGGATAAGGAATTTTCCATATTATCAGAAAGCAACGCACTCAGTCCTCTTCCTAATCCGGTTCTTTTAGGTTTCTTTTCTTCTTTTTTTTCCATAATTTCAAAAAATTAATTCATCTCCACCTCGGGTAATGTTATAACCTTCTCGCTATTATCCATTTTTGTCAATTTGTTTTTTTGCAATATTTCACGAGCTAAATTAAGATAATTAACTGCCCCACTGCTCATGGCATCGTGTTCGAGTACAGGGACTCCAAAACTCGGTGCTTCTCCTAATTTTGTATTTCTCATAATAATTGTTTGAAAAACGATATGCTGAAAGTGACTGGTTACCTCACTTACGACCTGGTTTGCCAGAATTAATCTTCTGTCATACATGGTTAATAAAATTCCCTCAATGTTAAGTTTTGTGTTTAATCTCGCTTGAATAATTTTAATAGTGTTTAATAATTTTCCCAAACCTTCCAATGCAAAATATTCACATTGCACAGGAATAATCACAGAGTCGGATGCCACTAAGCAATTTACAGTGATAAGACCCAAGGAAGGCGCACAATCCATGATGATAAAATCATAACTTGTTTTCAAGCTATCCAACAGGTTTTTCATCATTTTTTCGCGGTTGGGAAAATTTACGAGCTCAAGTTCGGCGCCCACTAAATCAATATGTGAAGGAATTAGCGAAAGATTGGAAAATTTAGTGGTTAATATAACGTCTTTGATTTTTGTGTCACTAACTATACATTCATAAATACTGGTAGTAATATTACGGGGGTCATACCCAAGTCCCGAAGTTGAATTTGCCTGAGGGTCAGTGTCCACAAGAAGTGTTTTATATTCCAATGCGGCGAAACTTGCCGCTAAGTTTATTGCAGTGGTTGTTTTTCCAACGCCCCCTTTTTGATTGGCAATTGCTATGATTTTTCCCATTGTGATTTTTTGTTTATGATTTGATTTTCTATTAAAAATTTAATGTTATGACATTTTTCTAACCATTTAACCATTTAACCATCTAACCATTTAACCATCCAACATCCAATATACAACATCAAACATCCAACCACCTAACTCTATAACTCTATCGTCTCTCCAACATTCATCAATATCAATTTCTTATTATTAATCCGGGCAGTTTCCATCACTTCAATTTCACTTATTTCAATAGGAGGAAATGTATTATAATGCATTCCTATAATCGTATCTGTTTTTACAAATGTTGCGGCGGCACAAGCATCTTCAATTCCCATCGTAAAATTATCGCCGATTGGGAAAAAAGCGAAGTCAATTTTAAATTCATCTGCAATTAATTTCATATCGAAAGTCAATGCCGTGTCACCCGAATAATAAAAAGTTTTCTCAGCCGATTCAATTACATACCCATTGGGATTTCCACCATAAGTGCCATCCGGCATACTGCTCGAATGGATAGCTGTCACCATCTTCAGCGTACCAAATTCGAACCCACATTTGCCTCCGGTATTCATAGCATGTGCTTTAACTATTCCTTTATTTCCAAACCAGTTTGCGATTTCCCAGTTGGCTATGATAGTGGCTTCCGTTCGCTTTGCAATTTCCTCTACATCCGCTACATGGTCAACGTGACCATGACTGAGAATAATGTAATCAGCTTCAATAGCAGAAAAGTTAACGGTCGAAGCAAGCGGGTTTGGCTTGATAAAAGGGTCGAACAACAAACGATTTTCGCCCATCTCAACTAAAAAACATGAATGACCAAAATAAGTGATTTTCATTGTTGATTTTTATCCGTTTGTGTATAGTTTAAATTTTATGTAAGTTTGCAAATTACAAAAAAATTATATCTGCAAATTCAAATTTCCACAAAATAACTCAATTCTATTGTAAATGCGCATAAATTCTTTCTACATTTTATTAACATTCGTATGGTTTTCGTGTGGAAAACCTACGGATAATCTTAAATTGAAAGTTTTCAGGTATAATCAAACGGAAGGTGTCACCAGTTTAGACCCTGCTTTTGCATCTACACAAGCGAACATCAGGGTAGTTACTCAATTATTTAATGGGTTGGTAGAATTAGATGAATCATTCAAAATACAACCTTCGCTTGCTGTAAAGTGGGAAATTTCCGAGGATCAACTTTGTTATACTTTCTATTTGCATGATAGTATATATTTTGCTGATAATGAATGTTTTCCAGATAATAAAGGAAGAAAACTTTCTGCCGATGACTTTGTATATAGTTTTAAAAGAATAGTTGACCCTGTAACTTCTTCCCCGGGCGCGTGGATTTTTAATGGAAAAGTAACTGAATTTAACAGTGTAATTTCCGATACCTGTTTTAAAGCAATCAATCCGAATACGTTGAAAATATATCTTAAGAAGCCATTTCCTCCATTTATAAGTTTGCTTACTATGCCGTATGCTTTTGTAATTCCCCAAGAAGCAATTAAAAAGTATGGTAAAGATTTTCGTTCTCATCCGGTGGGTACCGGTCCTTTTGTATTGAAAGCATGGGATGAAGGAAATAGTTTGGTTTTGCTGAAAAACAAAAATTACTGGGAATCCTTTAATCATACAAAACTCCCTTATATGGATGCGGTAAGTATTTCATTTATCAGAGATAAAAATGTCGCTTTTCTGGCTTTTGTACAAAAACAGTTTGAGTTCTTTTCCGGCATTGATGAAAATTCCCCGGATGTATTACTTAACGAGAATGGCGTCTTGAAAGGAGAATATCTCGGAAAGTTCCGATTTGAAAAACGTCCTTATTTGAATACTGAATATCTGGGGTTTCAGCTTGACCCCGAAAATCCTATTTCTAAAAATCATCCTTTTTTAAAAAAGAAAATTCGCCAGGCGTTGAATTATGCTGTAAACCGCGATGAACTGGTAAACTACATAAGGTATCATTTGGGCAAACCGGGAAATTGTGGCATTACGCCAGCCGCCTTGCCTTCATACAGTGAGGATTCTGTTTTAGGATATAAATATAACGCTGATAAAGTATTGCAATTACTCAACGATGCCGGTTTTCCGGGTGGAAATGGATTGCCTGAATTTACTCTCTATTCGATTCCGGAATACAAACGGATAGCAGAATTTATTGTAAAAAAATGGAATGACCTGGGCTTTAAATGTAAGGTGGAAACCAATTCATCTCCTGCACATCACGATCTTGTAAATAACGGCAAGGTAAATTTATTCCGGGCATCGTGGTTGGGGGATTACCCGGATGCTGAAAGTTATTTATCAATTTTTTACAGTAGGAATTTTACGCCCGCCGGTCCCAATAAGACACATTTTAAAAATCAGCATTATGATGAACTCTATGAAAAAGCATTGGTGGAAAAATCAGATGCAAAACGATTTTCTATTTACAGGGAAATGGAAAACATTCTTGTAGAAGAAGCTCCGGTGATTGTGTTGTATTATGACGAAGTTATCCGGCTGACACAAAATTATGTCATTGGGCTTGAAGCAAATGCTATGAATATGCTGAATTTGAAGAAGGTGGATTTTGTAGATGAAAAGAAATAATTTTTTACTGCTTTTCCCTTTCATTCAAGTTCCTTATAAAAGAAGTTTTAAAAATGTTCAATGCCAAACGAACAACTAACAATGAACAAGGCATTCGCTATTTTTTTTTTTACTTGTTCATCGTAAATTGAACATTTGACATTGTTAGTTATACTTGTCTGAAAGGGATGAACAGTTAATTTTTAAAAGAGTACCTGTATGTCAACTTCATATATTATAGCCAAACACCTCCTCGAAATAAAAGCCGTTCAATTGCGTCCAGAAAAGCCCTTTCAATGGGCATCAGGGTGGCTTTCGCCTATTTATTGCGATAACCGTTTGACGTTATCGTATCCTGAAATTCGCAGACAAATTAAAGAAGGGTTGTTGGAATTAATTGAAGAATATTATCCTAAAGTTGAAGGTATTGCAGGAGTGGCAACAGCTGGCATCCCTCAGGGAACTTTGCTTGCAGAGATTTTAAATTTACCCTTTGTATATATCCGTTCTCAATCAAAAGACCATGGGTTGGAAAACAGGGTTGAAGGAAAAGTAAATCCAGACCAAAATTTTGTAGTGGTGGAAGATTTGATTTCTACCGGAAAAAGTTCTCTATCTTCTGCAAATGCTCTAAAAGAACAAAAAGCAAAAATTGCAGGAATGGTTTGCGTATTTACTTATGAATTAAATGAAGCCAAGCGGAATTTTGATTCTGCGGGAATTGAACTTCACCCGTTGCTGACTTATTCGGAATTATTAGAAGTGGCACTGGAAGAGGATTATATCAGCAAAAAAGAGTTGGAATTATTAAGAAAGTGGCGTGAGAATCCTGCCGAATGGGGGAGGGGGGGATAAAGGGGAATACTTAGTAATTATTCATTTCATGTTTAGTGTTATATGTTTTTTTCTAAATCCTTAAGGGTTTGATTCAATTTATTGTTTTTCTACTATTTCGTTGATTCATATTTAGTTCAAAAGATCTATTTTACATCTAATTATTTTATCATTTTCCCTCTACTCCCCAATCCGCATCATACTTTGCTCCTCCATGGTCTCCACCCATTGTGCATGTATCCAGATTTTTTTTTCTTTTTTTCCAGTGTCATTCGTTTTTATAACCAGGTAATTCCATTCGTGTATCTTATTATTTCCATCCACTTCAATTTTTAGTTCTGCATTTTTTCCAGGATTGATATTTTGCTCTCCGATATAAACGTTTATGGCATCGGATGAGGTGTTAATTTCTTTGATTTTCATAGTTTTCTTTTCCTGATTTTGCACTGAGTAGAAATATAAGATGGATTGTCCCTTTTCTATTTTACCTAAACGGATAGTGTCATCTTCGGTGGAACTTCGTGAATTTATTAAATCGTTTGTATTGTGGGTTATTAAAACAGGTTTTTTATTTTTTAAATCTCCGGGGTCTGTCTTAATAGTTTCAGGAATGAATGATATGGCAGGTTCATTTTTCCCCTGTACAAAACCAGTCAGCGTCAGTGAAATTCTTTCATACGATTTTTCCAATACTACTAATATTATTTTATTGATTCTGCCGGTTCTCCCTGCACTGTTAAACTCGACATAAACAGAGCCGGTGTCACCGGGAGCAATGGGTTCTTTTGACCATGCAGGAGTAGTGCAACCGCAGGAACTTCTTACAAATGAGATTTTCACCGGTTTAGTCGTTGGATTTATATAATGAAAATGATGATTTACAATTTCCCCTTCGGAAATATTACCAAAGTCATAGATTTTTTTTTCAAATGATAATGAGTTCCCCTGGCTAAGTGCTGAATTATTTAATAAAAGAGAATAAAGAAAACCTATTGACAGCAGATGTCTGATCCTGAAAACGGATAAATTATAAATATCGAACATACTAAAACAACGGATACGGCGAAGGATTTATATCCAATCCCTTCTTTTCTGCGCGGTCAAACTTCAGCAGGATAGTGATCTCGTTGGCATTGGCATTAGCAACCACTTTGGTGATATCAGAATTGTAAATATCATAAGAGTAACCAAGTGCAAAAAATTTAGATTGAAATCCTACGAGCATCCCAATGGCATCGTTGGTTTTGTGAACGGATCCGATAATTAACTTTGCATTGTCGGTTATATTGTAATCCACATTTAATCCGGCGGCTACTTCCTGACTTCCCTTTTGTGTCACTATTCGTAAGTTGGGGGTGAAATCAAAATGCCCTCTGCTGACAATTTTTACTCCACCAAGATAAACAAATCGTATAGGTAACTTTCCGTCCCCTTTGTGGAAGGTGGCATTAGGTTGATTCAAATGAAAACCGGAAACCCCTGCGTATGCCTTTATTCCTGACTCTTCGGTTTTCGCGGGATTAAAATTCCACATGAATCCTGCTCCGATATCTGGATAGCTGATTTGTTTTTCCAGATTTTGTTCTCCATTGGAATTTGATGACTTATATTCACCCAAACTATATTGTTCATCAAAAGTAAGTGAACTTCTGTCTATTCCCTTTTGCACAAATTCACCCATCAAAGAAAAACAGATGTGATTACCCGATTTTGAAACTTTCAGATCGTAGGCGGCCGCCAATGCTATGTTTCCTGTGGTAAAAGCACCTTCCTTATCCTGAATGGCATTTATACCAAAATCTAATTTGTCTCTCCCTTTCTCAAAAATTATCGGGAAAAGAAAATTAAAGGTCATGGTATTAAAACCTTTGTCAATGTCTTTCCATTGGTCCCTATAATTAAAGATTAACTGCAAATCCTTATTTGCTCCCATTAATGCAGGATTCAGCTTCAATGGGGATGCATGGTATTGGGTGTAGCGGAGATCCTGTGCTTTCAGAGATAAACCCGATATTACTGCAATAACTGTTATTGCAAATAATTTTTGTTTTATGTTCATGTTATTATTGGAAATTTGTAGAGACGGGTTTAAAACCCGTCTGTACGGTTATTAGTAATTAAAAATTATCGTATCAAATTCACAATCCCTTTTTGATTTATCTCTTTTCCCTTAGAGTCAGTCCCTTTCACATAATAAATGTATGCTCCTTCGGGTAAGGGCTCGTGTGAAATTTGCTTTGTGCCATCCCAACCCAGTTCAGGTTCTGAAGTGTAAAATACTACTTCTCCCCATCGGCTGAATATCCGGAATTCAAAATCTTTTATGCCAAAGCCCCTGACTCTGAACAAATCGTTTTTACCATTTTCATCCGGAGTAAATGCATTTGGAAACCATACTGACGGCTCTACAACTGTTAATAATAGCGTATCGTTTTTCATACATCCAAACATATCGGTTACTTTCACTATAAAGGTGTGATCTCCTGTTGAGGAAGGTGATGCCACCGGATCTGGTATCCCACCATTGCTCAATCCACTCAAAGGTGACCATAGATACATCACACCGCCAGTTGCCACTAATTGCACACTTTCTCCAAGCGCTAGAGAATCATCGGCACCTGCCTGAGCATCCGGCAACGGATGGACTGTCACCATCACTTCATCAGAAATCGGATCACACCCAAATCCATCAATAGTAATTGTATAATTTGTCGAACTATCCGGACTGACTAACGGATTAGGAGAGGTTGGTTTATTTATTCCACCGGTGGGTAACCAGGTGTAGTTTTGTCCTTCCATAAGAGCATTTCCTATTTGAATACTATCTCCAAAACAAATTTCAACATCGGGACCTGCATTTGCAAATAAGGTACTCAGCATAGTAACAATGACAGTATCAGTAGTGACACAAAGTGTTGAATTATCTTTTACAGTCACAATGTATTGTGTCACCGGTGCATCGGGACTTGAAACGGGATTTGAAATAGTTCCATTGTTTAACGTATTGGTGGGAAACCAACTGTAAGAGTGGCTAACCAAAGTAATATCACCTATTTGTACAGAGCGGTTAGCGCAAATCGTCGTGTCTTCACCTGCATTTGCAACCGGTAATCCGTTAATGAGAATTATATTAGAAATTGTGTTTGTGCAATAAGCATCAAAAACTGTCAAGGTAATTGTTTTCGCACCGCCCGATTTATATTTTATCTCCTTAGGATCCATGGCGGTGGACGTTTTTGGGAAAGCATCTTCACCTAAATCCCAGCGATAAGACCATTTCCAGTTTCCGGATGTAATACCCGTGAAAGCAAAATCAACGCCTTCTTCTTCACATTTAGGTGCATTACTGGAAAATTGTGCATCCGGTGTTTCATTAATGACTATTGAATGTGTAATAGTGTCACTGCAATTATTGTTTGACATGATTAATTCCACATTTTTTATTCCAAAAGAATTAGGGCTTGTGCTATAAACAATTCCGGTAGGGTTTGGAAGCGTTGAACTTGGTGGAGTTGCTCCTGCTTTAAAATCCCAATCGTAATTCCAGTTGCCTGTGCTTCCTCCGGTATATGAAAAATTAACCGTATTCCCTGTACAACGAGGACCGTTGCTTGAAAAATCAGCTACTGGTTTTTCATTGACAATAACTAATTCAGTATCTGTTTCGGTGCAAATTCCATCGGTGATAGTCAGCGAAATGATTTTATTACCTGGAGTATTGTAATAAACCTCTGCTATGTCACTATTGGTTGTAGAAGTTGAGGGAGTGGCAGCGTCTCCAAAAGCCCATAAGTATGTCCATTTATCTCCCTGACTGCTTCCGTTTTTATTGATTGAAAGCGATGCTTTTTCGCAGATACTTGATGGTGTTGAAATTACCGAAGTGGGCTTTTCATAAATAGTGATAGTTCGTTTCAACGTATCATAACAAGCATTAATACCAAGACCTTTTCTAACAGCAAAAGTAATGGTTTTGTTTCCACCGGGTTTGTCAAAAATAATTCCTGCAGGATTAGGTTGGTCCGAATCATTTACTAATGAATCACCGAAATCCCAACTATAAAGCGAAATTCCACTTGTGCCACCGGTATATACAAAATCAACCGGCTCTTCTGCGCATTTTGGGGCAGTAGAAGCAAAATCGGCTACAGGTTTTTCAGAAACATCCACACTTATGGTGGCTGACTTTGTACAAGTTGCATCTGAAATAGTTAAGGTTATATTTTTGGTTCCGAAGTTATCATACCTGACCACAGCATTATCATCGGTGGTAGTAGAAGTTGAAGGAATGCCATCTTTTCCGAAATCCCAAAGAAACGACCATTGTGCTCCACTTGAACTTCCTGTTTTTGAAAAGGTGAGCGTATCTTCAGCACATAGAATTGGTTTTGTGGAATTAATTATGACGGTAGGAGTGAGGTTAATGATCAACGTGTTGGTAACTACGCTCGTGCAAGTAACACCTCCCACTTTAGTGACTGTCAGAACCACTGATTTATTTCCCGCTGTTGCATACGTAACGTCTTGCGGACTTTGGTCGGTAGTTGTACCCACGCCACCATTAAAATTCCAAGAGTAAGTGGCACCTACTGTTCCACCCGTGTATGTGAAATCTACACCTTCCCCTGTACATTCAGGTCCTGAATGGTCGAAGGTTGCAATAGGGTCTTCATTTACGGTAACATCATCCGTATAAGTATCGGTACAAGTACCATCAGTTATGGTATAGGTAACAGTTTTGATACCTGAATCAGTCCAAAAAACACCCTCAGGCCCATCAGCAGTTGTAGAAGTAGATGGACTGGCATTTGCACCAAAATCCCAGTTGTAAGACCATTGATCACCTGTAGAACTACCTGATGGATTAAAGCTAACGGTATCATTAGCACATACAGTACTTTTTGAAGAAACAAAGGTTGCAACTGGGGTGACATTTATTGTAACGATATCAGAACTAACTGCTGTACAGCCATTATTAATAACGGTTAAAGTTACTGTTTTATTTCCCGATGAAGAGTAAGTAACGAGAACAGGCGACACAACACTTGAAGTAGCAGGTGATGCCCCACTGCCAAAATCCCAATCATAAGAAGTAGCTCCTGATGTTCCTGTGTTTGTAAATAATACATTTTCTTCAACGCAAGCAGGACCGTCACTGGTAAAGCTACTTGTTGGAGTAGCATTTACAGTTACACCCGTTGTAGTTGAAGCGGAACAAGTTCCGTCGCTTATAGTGAATGTTACAGTTTTGCCACCCGAATTTGAATAATAAATACCGGCAGGGTCCTTTGCTGTGGAAGAAGATGGTACTGCGTCATCACCGAAATCCCATGCGTAATTCCATTGGGTACCTGTGGTTCCGCCATTATAGGTGAAATTAAGAGCAGTGCCACTGCATACAGTAGTATTTAATGGTAAAATGCCTGCAACAGGGGTGTCATTAATTGTAACGATATCAGAACTAACGGCTGTACAGCCATTATTAATAACAGTTAAGGTTACTGTTTTATTTCCCGATGAAGAGTAAGTAATGAGAGCAGGTGACACAACATTTGAAGTAGCAGGTGATGCCCCACTGCCAAAATCCCAGGCATAAGAAGTAGCTCCCGATGTTCCTGTGTTTGTAAACAATACATTTTCTCCAACGCAAGCAGGACCATCACTGGTAAAGCTACTTGTTGGAGTAGCATTTACAGTTACATTAGTGGTAGCAGAGGCAGAGCAAACTCCATCAGAAATAGTAAATGTAATCGTTTTTACTCCTGAAGAAGTGTAAAAAATACCAGTTGGATCTTTTGCAGTAGAAGAAGCAGGTGTTGCATCTTCTCCTAAATCCCAACTGAAGTTCCACTGAGTGCCACTTGTGCCACCTGTATATGTATAATCAACAGGGTCACCGCCGCAAACTCCAACACCTGCTGATGATAAAATAGCCGCTGTGGGTGTTAAATTAATGGCAATGACTTTTGAAATAGTATCTGAACAACCCGAAATATCTGCTATAAGTGTAACTGTTTTATTACCTTCAGTGGCGTAGGTAATTCCTGTTTGTGAAAAAGAAGTAGAAGTATTCGGAGAACCGCCTCCGAAGTCCCAGTCATAACTCACATCTGAAGAATCACCTGAGAATATAAAGTCAACACCAATGCCGGTACATTTTGGAGCTGTGGTAGCAAAATCAGCGACAGGAGTTTTGCTTATTGCAATAATTTGTGTAGTTGTAACTTTACATCCAAATTGATTTGTAACGGTTAACGTGACTGTTTTAGCTCCAGAAAAAGAATAATTAATGCCTGTTGGATTTTCTGCAGTAGAAGTAATTGGAGAAGCTCCTGCACCAAAATCCCATATATAAGTAACACCAACACCTGAAGTTCCTGTATTGGTAAAATCAACTTTCGTCCCTTGGCAAACTGGAGCAGTTGATGTGAAACTTGCTGTGGGAACGGTATTGATGGTAATTGTATTGGCTCTGGTATCAGAAGTACCACATAATGCAATGTTAACAGTATGAGTTACAATTTTAGAACCGGAAGTTGAATAAACGATGCCTAAAGGACTTTCTTCGGTAGATGTGGCTGGTGTAGCATCAGTTCCAAAATCCCATGAATGAACTGCGCCTCCTCCGGAACTTCCCGCATTGTAAAAGTTTACTATTTGACTTTCACAGCCAGGTGCCGAAGTTGTAAATCTGGCATTTGCACCAGTATAAACATTAACTACCGTTGTGTCTGTTACTATGCAGGCATTGATTGTATTATTTCTATATGTTTTTGTTAGAACGTAATTTGTAGATGTAGCAGTTACCGATAAATGTCTGGGATCTGAAAGTGTATCCGGTCTTGTAGTTCCTGGAAATGTTAAATCAGTAACAGGAGACCATCTATATTTATAATTAGCATAATCTCCTGGAGATTCTCCACCAATCTGAGCGGAGTCACCGGAACAGTAAAAAACATCGGGTCCTGCATCTGCTATAATAGTTCCCATATCGTATTTGATAACATCTTGTGGAGTATTACTGTCTAAAATCGAGTTATTACCAAGCTGTCCGGCACTGTTATCTCCAAATGTTTGAATATTATCATCATCCAACAATACAATGGTATGGTCATTCCCAGATGCTACTGCCCGGACATCCTTAATAATTAAAGCATTGCTAACAGGAGTAGCTCTGGTTGTATTGTCACCTAATCCAAGTTCTCCGTTTGTATTATCACCCCACACTGAGATTGTACCATCCTGCAACAAAACAAAACTTGCCAGTTCACCGGCAGATGCACCGATGGCTGTAGTAAAAGTTCCCACCTCACCAGGAAATTTACATTTAGGTGTTGTACAACTTCTACCCAAACGGTCATCTTTCAATCCCCATGAGAAAACCTGACCGGCATTATTAATTACAACTGCATGGTTTTCACCTGCGGCTATTCCAATTATATTATCAATGGGTGTGGTACCGGATTGATCAGTGTTTACATATATAAGAGTAGTAGTGTTAGTCGAGCCGGAATTTCCGGAATCACCTAATTCTCCATTATTATCACAACCGCATGATTTCAGTTTTCCATCGTCTTGCAATACCAGAGTAAAACAATCACCTCCAGCTATTGCGATGGCTTTTGTTCCAGGGTCCATACCGGTAACTAAAACCGGTGCGCTTTTATCAACATTTGAACCATCTGCAAGCTGTTGGTCAGTATTATCACCCCAGGCAACCACAGTGCCGTTGGCAAGAATTGCAAGACCATGTCTTCCACCGGCGGCAATGGCAGTTACACCCGTTAGTAATCCAACATTTCCAATTCCATGTACCTGAACGGGAAAATTCTTTTGTACTAAACTTCCATCTCCTAATTGTCCATCTGAATTTAAACCCCATGCCCATACAGTACTATCTGCACGAAGCGCAAGAGTAAAGTTATCTCCTGCGGCAACTGCAATAATTCCGGTTAAAGAATCAGCTCCGGATGAACTTTTCACAACCACAGGTTCATCTGCGTCATTAGGCGAATTATTATCTCCTAATTGACCATTTAAGTTTTCACCCCAGCAAACAACGGTTCCGTTGCAACGCAAAGCAACCGTATGAGCAAATCCGCCTTCAATAAACACATATTGGAAATCGTTAGGTTTGTCAGGGTTTGGATTTTGCGAATACAGAGGGAAAATAATTCCCATTATTCCTAAGGTAGCTAATGATTTAATGAATGATTTCATGTTATGATTTGTTTGATTCGTTTTTATTAGAATTATATTTTTCGGGTTAAAGTTTATGGAAGTGCTTTTTAGCAAAATTCCTCTATTCCTGAGCACTAAGCGTTTCTTCAATTCTCACAACCCTTTTTTCCAAATTATCAACCTGATGTATGTCTGCTTTTTGAGTTAGAATTGCTCTTATTTCTTTTAACTCAATTTTAATTTCTGCTATATCCTCTCTCATTATTGATTGAGAGATTTCCAAGTTTAAAACCCTCTCTTTTAACTCAGACATTTCGCGCTCCAATACATCTACTTTATCCCTGATATATGCTAAACTTTCTCCAAATACTTTAAAATCTGAGCGAATCCCTTCAAGCACAGTGGTAAAATGAACATAAGGATCAATTTCTTTCTTTTTATTGGAAGAAAATGAACTAACTTTCAACGGGTTGGATTTTTTATATTTTTTCATTTTTTCAGTGCCCAAAAATACTTACATTATTATTCATATCCTATAAATAGTAAAACTTAAAAAATATTTACTTTTGCATACCGTAATTTATCTTTTGCTTGTATGCTGATTATATACATTCCCGATGGGAGTTCCGGTAATTCTGCGTAAATACCGTTATTATCTTTTGAAAAATTTGAGGACTTTATATTCAAAATTTCTTTTCCGTTTAAATTCGTTAATTTCAAATTAATTATTTTTTCAAGCGGAGTTGAAATTCTCAGAATACTATGTTGGGAAACCGGGTTGGGATAAATTTCAATAATATCATTTCCTTCTTCTATAGGAAAGTTTTCTCCAACCCCTGTTGTATTTTTAATAATCAAGACCTTTTTCGCAGTATCACTGCATTGATGGTCTGTAAATGAAATGAGTGTCACGGTAACAGAACCGGAGGCAGTGTATGTAGCCGTAGGATTAATAAGTGTTGAAGTATTTCCATTGCCAAAACTCCAGAGATAAGTAACAGCGCCGGTACTTTGATTAAAAAATGAAACAGTGGGATTATTTTTTATGTTAATAGTATCTCCGGTTATATCTGCCGAAGAAGTGAATGTAGCGGTTGTATTTTCAATAGTTACCGTTACGTAGTCAGAAGCAATGCAACCTGAAGAATCTGTAACAGTTACCTGAAAATTACCCTCCGTAGAAACAAATAAAAGTGGTGATGTCTGCATTGTATTCCATTTGTACATATAGGGAGCAGTGCCTCCGGTGACTTGCACTGATAAAGTAACAGTTTCACCTTTACATAAAACGGTGTCTTTTAAAACTTTTACTGCCAGATTACTTCCCAAAAGGAAAACCTGCACTGAGTCATTGTAGGAGCATCCAAGTCCATCACTTACGGTAACTGAATAAAACCCTGCGGGTACACTGTCATTGTTGGCAGTGGTTACTCCGTTGCTCCATAAATAATTGTAATTAAAATCACCACCGGTTGCATTGGCAGTTAAGTTAGCAGTTTGTCCGCACGGAATTGCCTGATTAACTCCTGCATCCACAGAAACCCCCGGATTAATAAAAATTGAATCTACCGCAGTACAACCAATTAAATCACTTACTTGTACAGAATAAATTCCACTTCCTACAGTAACCGTTTGTGTATTTGCATTATTATTCCAGGAATAATTGTAATTTCCACTACCACCTGTAGCATTAGCAATTAATGTAATCAAATCATTTTTACAAATTGTAGTGTCACTACCGGTATTTACTGTGAGCAATGAATTTTCATTAATTTTAAGTGTATCACTATCTTTACATCCTACTCCATCAGTAACCTGTAACGAAAAAGTTCCTCCGCCTTTAGAAACAGACGACATTGTTTCACCGGTATTCCATAAATATGTATAAGAGCCATCACCGCCGTTTACAGTGGCATTAAGCATTATCGTTTTGGAAAAACAAATATTTTTATCGGTTCCTAAATTAACTGCAAGCAGTGGATTATCGGTGACAGCAATAAAATCTGTAAGACGGCAACCGCCGGCATCAGTAACAGAAATAGTATAAACACCACTATTGACAGTGATAGAAGATGTGGTTATCCCATTATTCCAGGAATAAGTATAGGGAGGTGTCCCACCAATTAAATTGACAAAAAGAGTGGCATTTGTTCCAAAACAAACCAAGGTGTCATTACTTTTAGTTAATTTAAGATTACTGTTTAATAAAACGGATACGGTGTCGGATCCCATGCAGTTATTACCATCGGTCACAACTACAAAATAATTTCCGGCTCCTGCATTATTATTACCGGCTGAAGTTACTCCGTTATTCCAAAAATATGAATAAGGAGTAATTCCTCCAGAGGCAATAGCGGATAAATTAATATTTTGACCGCAATTCAAGAGAGTATCTTTCCCCGCATAAACTGTAGGAAGCGAATTAACCAATACCCCTTTTGTAATTTTATTTGTACATCCGTTGTCAGCGGTGGTAGTCAACGTTACATTATAAGATCCGGCAACACTATACACGTAAGTAGGATTTTCATTTGATGAATTTCCTATTCCATCTCCAAAGTCATAAAAATAGATGCTGTCATTTGAAGAACTATTAGTAAATGAAGTTGCAATTCCTTGACAAACAACATCCGAAGAAAAATCTGCAACAGGAACCGGTAAAACGGAAATATTTTTTTGAATAGTATCAGAGCAACCCTTATTGTCGAAGGCAATTAATTTGACATTATAATTACCAATTTCAGCATATTTATGTGCAGGAATTTTCAATACGGAAATCGTTGAGTCACCAAAATCATATTTCCAATTTATCGCGTTGGAAGTGGAAGTGTTGTTAAATAGGGTGGAATCCCCAAGGCAAGTATTTGTTGTGTTAAAATTTGTTTTAACGGGTGAGCATTTAACATCAACTATCATGCAGATTGTGTCATTCGATTTATTTAATTCTACCATATTTAGATTTTGGGGAATGGAAGTCCACATACATAATTTGTATTGTCCTAATGTAGAATTTGTAATTAAAGGATTGGCAAAAGTAAATAACGAACTATCCCCAATCTGCATGCAACCGGCTTTGAATTCTGTAACCACAGGATTGTTTCCAAACTGAAAATTAACATTCACGGCAACCAGGGTGTCTGGAGAAGTAGGAAAGTTTTTTACATACACCGTAACATCAAAAGTAGAATCTTTATAAATTTCAACAGAGGGCAATACCACAGTTGAAATTCCCGCGTCCACGTATTGCAGACCTGCCAGGTTTATGGAAATATTATCCAGATAAAAGCCATTAGTACCCGATTCAAAGGAATTATTTCCAGCATGTTGCCAACGCAAAAGTGATTCACCTGACAACGAAAACCCGAGATTCCGTGCAATGGAATCCAGATTCAGCGTTACTGAATAGCAAGTGTCACTGGCTAACGTATCAAACATAAAATTAAAAATTTTAGTGAACGATGAGCCATTGTCCACACTGATATAAAGCCCATCTTCAGGGTCATTGGTTTCGTTGGCATGTCCGTAAGTAAATGTTAAAGTTTTATCTACACAACTTGATAAATCAACTAATAAGTCCAAATCATCAATAGTACTTCCGGTATTTTGAGAGTCCATAACCAACATTTTATTTCCTCCACACGAAGCGGTTGTATCAAGAATCCTAATCCTGCCATTACCACTATTACCTGTATTGGCACACATGGAAACCTGAAATGTGCCACTTTCAAAATTTTCAATGAATGGTAAGTTTGCCACTTGCAATCTGTTTACAGTAGTTTGAACAATCAGAGTGTCATTAATAGGGTCCTGGTCGGAATTGGGAAATATTTTAATGATGTTAACGCCTTCCTGGAGATTCATAAGGGTAGGAAAAGTAAAAGTAGAATCCAATCCCTTTCCGATAAACATGTTTGCAGTGTCACTCACCACCGGATTATTATTCAGGATATAATTGAAAGTGGTGACAGTGGCATTTCCAGTTCCATAATTCCGGAAAGTGGCAGTGAGCGGTTGTTGCAAACTAACCACACAATTTCTTACCAGATTATTTGCAGATAAAGCGCCTACATCCTGAGCCGGTGGTTTATATAATTGAATATCATCCAACAACCACCAGAAACTGTTATTACCAGACCATGTAAATTTTACTTTGCATATATTGGATTTATTAAATACTGCATTCAATCCATCCAGAACAATCATGGAAGGATTAGAGGAGGAAGTAGTAGAATTCTGATAAATAGATGTCCAGGTTACGCCGTCATCTTTACTGGCAAACACCTCACCCTGTCCGCCAAAACCACCTTCAAAGTATTCAAAGAAACGGAGAGTGACGATATTTTGACCTGATAAGCTAAAAGTAGGACTTATTAATTCTACTGTTTCAGCAGAACCATCATTGGAATAATTTGCTCCGTCAAAAATTGCAAACGGTGCGCCCGAGGGACTTTTCCCTAACGTGCGGTTACCGGGATTATCAAAATGCCAGACATCGTTTACAGTGCCACTAACTGTATTTGCAGTCCATCCTGTTGGTGGAGTAGAGCCGCTGGCTGTAGTGAAATCCTCTGTAAGAAAAGTTTGGGAGAAAGCGATTTTTGAAATCAGAATGAAGGTAAGATTTAGTAAAAGGTGTTTCATTGTTTAATTGTTAAAATAGTAAAAATAATTAATGTGTCTGAAACTTTGAATTTGTTATTTTTTTAATGGTTTCCCATTGCAACAAAATGATAATAATAATTTTTGTCATTCAATCGAATCCTTAAAATGTAATCGCCAGACGATAAATCAGAAATATTTATTTTCAAATGCTTACCGTTAATGCCGGTAAGAGTGGGTTTAAAAGCGTTTGTACGTCCCAATTTATCCAAAATAGTAAATTCAATATTATTAGAAAATGATTCAGGTAAGTCAATAAAAATAAAATCATTAGATGGGTTTGGATAAATTTTACTTTCAATAATATTATTATTATCAATACTAGTAATAATTAAGGGTTGTACCTTAATATAATCCTTCTTAACCAACGAATTACTGCACCCGGTATTGTTCATTACCGTCAGTGTTACTGAATACAAACCTACCACGTTGTATGTTTTCTCAGGTGAAAAAACCGTGCTTCCATCACCATCCCCGAAGTACCATTGATAAATAGTACCGCCTGTGCTGAAGTTACTGAAAAGTATTGAGTCCTGGATAATAATTTCTGAATCGGAAGCGGCAAAGTCAACAATAATTTCATCGGGCTGGCTTATTTCAATGGAATCATTTACAGGACAATTCATGGCATCAGTAATTGTAAAATTATAAGTTCCTGACTTAAGATTTGCAATCCCTGAGGAGGTTTTACTATTATTCCACTTGTATGAATAGGGAGCATTACCCCCCATGGCAGTTAAGATGATATATCCTGTTGCATTTCCGTAGCAATCCACATCTTGTTTGGTGAATGTATAATTAATTCCATTAAGTGGATCATTTAAATTAACTGTACTTTCCGTTGTGCAATTAGTAGCATCAGTGACTGTTACTGTATAATTTCCTGCAAGCAAATTAAATAACATGCTGTTTGTGGAGCCATTATTCCAGGAATATGAGTAAGGATTTACCCCACCGGTTACAGTGAGTGAAATAGTACCATTAGCTCCGTTTTTGCATAAGGGTTCTGTGGATGTAAGATTAGAAATTAAGGATAACGGTTGGGTGAGTGTCACTGATTTTGATTGAGTGCAACTATTTGCATCCGTAATTGTAACTGTATAAGAACCGGCAGACAACGAAGAAATTGAAGAAGTAATTTGCGCTCCACTCCATGCATAAGTGTACGGGCTTGTACCCCCACTTACAGTAACGGAAGCAGAACCGCTACTTCCTCCAAAACAAGTTGGGTTAATACCCGAAATGGCTGATGTTAAAACCAAAGGATCAACAAGCGTAAAATTGTCAGAAATTGCACAATTATTTACATCAGTCACAGTTATAGAATAAGTTCCGGACGATAACCCTGTAATTGTATTACCGGTTGCTCCTGTATTCCATAAATAAGTATAGGGAGAAGTTCCTCCTGAAACAGTTGTAGTGCCACTCCCATCATTTCCACCATTACAGGAAATAGTTGAAGTGTTTATAGAAACGGTTGGAGCGGTAGCATTGGTGACACTGACATTATTTGTAGCAGTACACCCATTATTATCTGTCACGGTTACATTATAAATTCCCACCGGAAGTCCCGTACCAGTCGCTGTTAATTGAGCAGGAGATGAATCCCATGAATAACTGAAAGAAGGAACTCCACCTGAAGTGACACTTACTGTCACTGTTCCGTCATTCACCCCACAGGATGCGTTTGTGCTGGAGACGGAAGAAACGATTACTGTCGGATTATTCAGTGTTGTAGATTGACTGATAATACATGAATTTGCATCGGTCACCGTCACAGTATAAGTACCGGCTAAAAGAGTGTTGATAGATGTAGTGGCACTGCCTTCATTCCATAAATATGTATAAGGGGAAGTTCCTCCGTTTACCGTAGCAGATAAAGCACCGTCGTTTCCTCCATTGCAACTCACATTAGTTATACTGAATGAAATAGAAATAGCTGAAGTTTCTGAAACGGTTATTGAACCTGAGACCTGACAATTGTTTGCATCGGTAACGGTAATCGTATAAGTTCCTGCGGATAATGCTGAAACATTTAAAGTTGTGGCACCTATATTCCATAAAAAAGTATATGGAGAAGTTCCTCCGGATGCAGTTCCAGTTCCACTTCCGTCACTTCCTCCATTACAGGTAACATTAGTAGAACTCATAGTCACGCTGGGTCCGCTGGCATTGCTAACGGATGCATTATTAATGGCAGTGCATGAATTGTTATCTATCACCGTTACATTATAAATTCCCACCGGAAGTCCCGTAGCAGTCGCCGTTAATTGAGCGGGAGATGAATCCCAAGAATAACTGAAAGAAGGCACACCACCGGAAGTGACACTTACTGTCACTGATCCATCATTCACCCCGCAGGACGCGTTTGTGCTGGAAGCAGAAGTAATGATAGCTGACGGATTATTCAGCGTGGACGATTGACTGGCTGTACAGGCATTAGCATCGGTAACTGTCACCGTATAAGTGCCTGAGGCAATTCCGGAGATAGTTGCCGCCGTACTTGCATCATTCCAGAGATAACCATAAGGACTTGTGCCACCGGAAACAGCATTGTTAATACTACCATCCGCGTAACCGTTGCAGGTAGGATCAGTAGGAGTGAGGGTGATGCTGATAGCGGTTGGTTCAGTGATTGAAGTATTAGAACTTGCCGTACAAGATTTACTATCGGTTACCGTTACAGTAAATGTTCCGGTTATGAGATTGGTGATTGTGGCAGTGACACTCCCTTCGCTCCATAAGTAGGAGTAAGGAGAAGAACCACCGGTTACGGTGGAAGTAGCCGTTCCGTTATTTCCACCATTGCAGGAAGGAGGAGTATTGCTCATTGTTAAATTAAGAGCGGTTGGCTCATTCACCGTTACGTTATTGCTTTTAGTGCAGGAGTTGGCATCGGTTACAGTTACGGTGTAAGTGCCTGCCGAAAGATTATTTACCGTAGCGGTAACGCTGGCTTCGTTCCAGATATATGAATAGGGAGAAGTGCCACCACTTGCCGTTACAGTTACAGTACCGTCATTTCCACTGTTACAACTTGCATTGCTGGAACTCATGGATGTGCTGAGAGCTGTAGGTTCAGAAACCGTTGAGTTATTACTTGCAGTGCAAGATTTGGAATCGGTGACAGTCACTGTATAAGTGCCAGTCGCAAGATTACTCGCCGTGGCAGTGACAGATCCTTCGCTCCACAGATAAGTATAAGGAGAAGTTCCACCGCTAGCGGTAACAGTAGCTGTTCCGTTGCTTCCTCCATTGCAGGAAGGAGGTGTATTGCTCATGCTTAAACTGAGAATAGTTGGCTCGCTGAGTGACTGGTCACTGCTTTGAGTGCATGAATTTGCATCAGTTACTGTCACAGTATAAGTACCGGCTAAAAGAGCATTGATTGATGAAGTGGCACTGCCATCGCTCCATAAATAGGAATAGGGTGAAGTTCCTCCGCTTACGGTAGTAGATAATGCGCCGTCATTTCCACCGTTGCAACTCACATTAGTGGCACTGAATGAAATAGAAATAGCTGACGGTTCTGAAACGGTTATTGAACCTGAGACCTGACAATTGTTTGCATCGGTAACGGTAATCGTATAAGTTCC
>Ga0156225_108_pt1 | contig 29809 bp, 23 predicted proteins | sample RifCSPlowO2_12_FD_107873 | JGI IMG/M metagenome (GOLD analysis project Ga0156225, IMG submission 107873) | Bacteroidetes bacterium RIFCSPLOWO2_12_FULL_37_12 | reverse complement strand
AATTTATTTTTGAAAATCAAACCGTTAAAGTGGTGGATACCAAAAAGGAGAATAATCTATGGGTTCATTATTCAGAGGAATTGCCTGTAGATCCATCCACTGAATTCATAGCACGGGTAAATAAAAACAAGCGGCGTGACACTGAAAATAATCATAGTGCCACTCATGTTTTACACGCTGTTTTGAGAAATGTTTTGGGAAATCACGTTGTTCAAAGAGGGTCTCTGGTTTGCGCTGACTATTTAAGATTCGATTTTTCTCATTTTTCTAAAATAGAACAAAGTGAATTGGAAGTTATCGAAAAATTAATCAATGAAAAAATACGAGAGAACATACTTCTTACAGAAGATAGGAATGTACCTATAAAAGATGCTGTGGCAAGAGGGGCTATGGCTTTGTTTGGTGAGAAATACGGTGAAATGGTGAGAGTGATTACGTTTGATTCAAAATTCAGTGTAGAATTATGCGGTGGCACTCATGTGAAGCAATTAGGAAACATAGGGCTGTTGAAAATCATTTCAGAAAGTTCCATTTCTGCGGGAGTGAGAAGAATTGAAGCGGTTACTGCTGACGGCGCTGAAAATTATATTCTTCAACGGATGCACTTGTTACAGAAAGTAAATGATTTAATGAAACATCCTAATGACACTGTTTCGGTGCTTGAACATATTTTGAATGATTACCAGTCATTGAAAAATGCTTTTGCACGACAAAAAGAGAAAGAGTTGTCTGAATTGGCAAAAAGGATTTACGTACAAAAGAAAATTAAAGGGGGTGTTTCATTCATCACAGAAATAATATCAGAAGTAAATGATTTTTCCGTAAAAGATCTTGTATTTAAAATAATGGAGTTGCAAAAAGAAGAAATATTTATTGCCATTGGTTCTTGTGAAAACCAAAAAGCAAATCTTTTTATTTCTGTTTCCGATGATCTGATAAAGGAAAAAGGGATAGATGCTTCAAAATTAATTATGGAATTCGCTAAAGATATTGAAGGGGGGGGAGGAGGGAAGCCGCATTTTGCAAGCGCAGGAGGAAAAAATCCGGAGGGGCTAAAGGTAGTAATGGGGAAGGTTGAACGGCTGGTAGGTGGTATTAATTCCTAAGTGTATTATCCAGAGCAAAGAAAGGAATAATGAATAACGAACAAGGAATAACGAATGACGAAGTTTTGGTTACTTCGAAATTCATTATTCCTTGTTCAATATTCAATATTTTTAAAAATTATTTTTTAACCACCTTCCCCGTTTGAGCTTTTTCACCTGATGGAATAACCTTCATAAAATAGATTCCACTACCCAGTTCATTCATATCCACTTCCTGCACGCTGGTGCCACTACTAAGGTTGATTTTTGATTCTTTTACTATCTGTCCTACATTGTTTATAACCTGGATTACAGCCGGCTGTGTTTCTTCTGTGTAAATATTTAGATAAGTGAAACCACTTACAGGATTCGGAAATATTTTTAATACTTCCATCTTTTTTAACTCCATAAAAATCACTAAAGGATCAGAATAATTTTCTGTACCGCTTTTTTCATAATATTTCAAGCGGTAATAAGAAATGCCATGATAGGGTTCGTAGTCAATATACTGAAAATCTTCAAACCCTGTTAGATTTTTGGTACTTGAATAAACATTTCCCATATTTTCAAATTCAGATAAATTTCTGGAACGTTCGACTGTAAAATTTGCATTTTTTAAATTTCCTCCTGCAGACCAGGAAACCAAAACGTTTCTGTCGTTTATTATGCGTGAAGAAACATTAAATAAATTTATAGGTAATGGCAAAGATGCATTTTCACTTCCCCACGACCATGGAATATCGTTGGATGCATTGACTGAATTTTGTTCAATGTATTTTAAAGAAGTATTTATAGTTGTAGGTGTAGTTGATGCTGTCCAGGTTGTACCTGTATAGCTTGCAATCGTTATGTCATTCAAGTCCACCCCTGCAGGAAAATCAGATGTTTCGTAATAAAAACGTTTAGCGTTATTTGCGGCAGAACCCTTGTTTTGTTCCCACCAGTATTTATTAGTAACTCCACCGGGTAAGGTCGCAGGATTAAAATCCAAATAATCAGGGTGTGCAGAATAAATCAATCGTGCAGTATTAATATTTCCACTGGTCATAGATGTAGATCTCAGAGCCACTTTCCTGCATTTACCTTTATTTCCTATAGGAAAATTATGCCAGCGATCGTCATTATTAACGGCTCTTGAGACATATCCATCCACATGATTTGCATCCGTGGCAGTTATCATTTGTTCAACATCCACATCATCCATAAATAATGTCTTTACAGTTCCAGCACCATTGGAACTTGTATTCATCATAAGTATGCCACTCGTTAGCACCAATACAAATGTATCCGGTGACACTACATCCGTAACATCCAGTCGCATATCATGGTCAGACCAAACGCCGGTTGAACGGTTTATGGTAAGTTTTTTAAGGTTAACGATTCCTGATGGAATTGGCAATTGAGTTTTTCCACCAATGTTATTTACAACTAATTGTGAATTAGAAGTGGAAGTCATATTAGCAGGAGTAGTGACAGTAAGATTTCCAGAAATTGTCAATGTATTTGAACCTATGACTAAACTTCCAGTGCCATTAAGAGTCAGGTCAACGCATGAATGAGATGCGGTCATGGTAATAGCATCTCCAGTCAAAATGGTAACATGATTTCCAGAACCGGGGATTGTACCTGTTGCCCAGGAGCCAGCCGCGTTCCAATTTCCACCTCCGGTGCCATTGCTGTTTATATTCGTGATACCCAGTGTTCGTGAGCCGGCAGGGGCAGTGACACTTGGTGTTTGGGCACCCCCGTTATAAACAAGGGCTGTACATTCTCCATCAACGAGAAGACCGGTAAAAGTTCCTGCCGCTATGTTGTAAGCGAGCCAGAAATAATTTGTGCCCTCTGAAAGTGTGGCTGTTCCGGAGATGGCATAAGAACCAGCAGGTGGGCTTGCTCTTGTACCGAAAAGAGTGGTAGTAGAAAACGTGGAAGAAGTTCCTGAATAATAAATATTGGCATCAGTTATATGTGCAGTAGGATCGCTTGAGCCCGTTGGGTTTAATGTAAAAGAAGTAACATTTTTTGCGTCACATGAATTAGTAACCACCACCTCAATTCTTAATATTTGATTATCGTTAGTACCTTCTGCAATATTATCTGTACTGCTTTGCGCAACTGTACTGGAGGTATATACCATTGCATTGGATGCAGTAAGGGTGCCAAATGAACCGGTTGGTTCAGTGGTAGCGTTATCAATTTTGAGTGTACCTGCAGAACTTGTGCTTCGCAAAATACTTCCGGTACCGGCGGCAGTTGCCCTAATTTCAAAATTGTTAAAGTTTAATACATTTAACTCACTATTGGTTGCCGAAACAGTTAACGTAACTGTGACACGCGTTGAACTTGGATAAGAAAAAGATATAGCTGATAATTCAGTTCCTGTTGCAACAACTGCATCCGAAGCGGCAGTAGTATTAAACTCAAATCCGGCAGGTAGATCAATCGTTAATGTTTTCGCAGATTGGTTTTTACTAAATCCATCAGTACCTGTATTTGATGTTTCAGTTAATGAAAAATTTACTGTAGAAAATGAAGTAGGAAAAGAAGAGGCGCACCAATTTGGATTAGTTATTTGAGTGATGGTCATAGTAGAAGTTGCTCCTAATACCTTGCTGGAAATTGCAAGTATAAATGTGAATGAAATTATAAAACATATTACAAGAAAGTTCAATCGCATTCGACAACCAGAAAGGAAATTTTCATTCCATTTGGATAGCAGACAACTCAGCAATTTACCATTAAAAAATATGGAATTCTTATATTGCATTTTGACTCGAGAGATTAGAAAATAGTTTAACCAACTAAATCAGACCCTAAATATACTGTAATAAATTTTAAAAAGCAAATTTTTTTTTAAAAAAATTAAACACAGAATTAAATTTTTAAAATAATTGATATTATAAAATTATATTTTGCACCAATTTTTGGTTTAAAAGTGAGAAATTAATTAGGTAAGTGCCTTCTTATACCTTTCTCTTTTATCTTTCACCTTTCTCAGTTTTCACCTTTTACCTTTACCCTTTTATATGATTTCCCACATAATTTTTTAAAACAAATATCAAATTTTCATATATTTGCACCAAATAAAAAAAGTATGGCTGAAAGTAATCCTGAAAAAAAATTCTCAAAAAAACTTGCAATCATTGATGCAACGGGTTGTACAGGATGTTGTGTCTGTATGGAATTTTGTGAATTTGATGCCATCGTAAAAATTCCTGGTCCCATAAATGAAATTGAGGATATTTCTTCTATATGTCAGGTTGACCTTGAATTATGCACCGGTTGTTCTTTATGCGCTAAGCCATGTCCCTGGGATGTAATTCAAATTTTCGAAAAAGAAGTTGTTCCTGCAGAAGAAATAGCTACAGCTGCTAATAAAACAATTTTTCAACGGAAGAAATGGACAGCGGGTTCGCTGACTTCGGAATGAATTGGTCATAGGACCTTAGTCATTGGTTATTCAATTGTAATACAGATGTAGTGATTTTTATAATCAAATATCAAACAAAAAACATCAAACATCGAATATCAAACATCAATAATCAATATTAAATATTCAATTCCAATATGTCTGAATCCAAAAAATCATCAAAATCAGAAGAAAATAAGCATTTATACTTCGGTGATAGAAGAAGTTTTTTAAGCAAACTTGCCTGGGGTAGTTTTTTCACTTATTTCGGAATGTTTGTATTCGGTTCCATCAGAGGTTTATACCCGAGGGTATTGTTTGAACCACGAAAGGACTTCATCGCTGGATATCCATACGAGTTTGCTCCCATGCAGGTGGACGAAAGTTTTATGTCATCACAACGGGTTTGGATAATCAGAACAAATGAAGGATTTATTGCATTAAGTGGCATTTGCACCCATTTAGGATGTACACCCCGTTGGTTAAAAAATGAAAACAAGTTCAAGTGTCCTTGCCATGGATCCGGATTTAATGGGTTTATGTCGGATCAGATTGAAATTGCAGTTAATTTTGAAGGACCAGCACCCAGACCTTTAGAGAGATTGGAAATAAGTTTTACTGCGGATGGACGTTTGAAAATAAACAAAGGAAAAAAATTTCTGGCTGAGAAAGGTGAGTGGGGAATGCCGGGGGCGTTTTTACCTTTTAGAGGATAAAGAAAGAGAAAAATAGAAAATAGGAAATAGAAAATTTTTATATTTATAACAATATAACGAACTAAGCCATATATGTCTGAAATAGTTAAATCTAAAACTCCTGTACGAGGACCAATAAAATCTACAGGTTCAAACTTTGATTTATCGAAAGAACTTCTTGATTCAGAGGTTTCAAAATCAATCTGGAGGCACGAGTACAGCGATAACAAGCGGAACAGGGCTTTGGAAATTGTCAATAATGTGTTTCTTCATTTGCATCCGACCCGTGTGCCGAGGCATGCAGTAAATGTTGGATATACCTGGGGTATGGGAGGTATAACGCTTTATCTTTTTATTGTGCTTACGATGACGGGAATTCTTTTGATGTTTTATTATCGTCCAACATCCCAATATGCATACCTCGACATGAAAATGTTAATGCACGATGTTCCGTTTGGAGCATTTATCAGAAATATGCACCGGTGGGGCGCACATCTAATGGTTATTACCGTTATGTTGCACATGTACAGGGTTTTTATGACGGGTTCTTATAAACCACCCAGACAATTTAATTGGGTAATTGGAGTTTTTTTACTTGTGTTTACTTTACTATTATCTTTTACAGGTTACTTACTTCCATGGGATCAACTTTCTATATGGGCAATTACGGTGGGAAGTAATATGGGGCGTGCCACTCCTTTGCTTGGTCATGAAGGACCATTTGCACAGGAATTTCAAAATTTAGTTGGTTTTGGTGGATTGCCCGATAATGATGTCCGGTTCCTTTTACTGAACGGAACCATGGTAGGAGCGCCTACCTTGCTTCGTTTTTATGTATTGCATTGTGTTTTTTTCCCGGTACTTGCCGCTGTATTCATGGCAGTTCACTTTTTCAGAATTAGAAAGGATGGAGGAATCTCGGGTCCTCCTATGATTGAATTTCATAAGGCAGTCGGTGACTCAAATAAATTGAAAGTGAGCATTGTTGACCACCTTCCCAAATATGAATATTTAGAAGGATTTCAGCGTAAAGAAGGCGTTGTTTTGCAAGAGATTTTTAGTGAAGAAAAAGAGAAAAATGTTAACAGTGGCTCTGTGGGTTCGACGGCAAGCGATTTGTTAGGTTCAGCTTTGGATATTTCTAAATCTGAGGATAAGAAAGAAGGATAAAGAAGAAAGGATAAAGGAAGAAGGATAAAGAATAAAGGAAAAAGATTTAAGAATTTATTAAATAATTTTTATAACACATGATAACTGCTCTTGAACTTTCAGAAGGATGGGAAAATTTTATGACCATCATTACGAAAGGCGATAATGTTCCCATTGCCATGATGTTGCCTTTTGTAGGATATTATACATGGCATTCTTTGCGTAAAGCATTTAAGAATGATAAATTATCTGAACCCATTGAGTCAACAATGACGGATAGAGTACAGGTTTGGCCCTATCTTACGCGAATTGAATTTCTTGCTTGTATTATTCTCACTATATTTTTAACTGTATGGTCAATAGTAATTGATGCTCCTTTAGAAGAACCGGCGAATCCAGCAAATACACCCAATCCCTCAAAGGCGCCATGGTATTTTCTTGGATTACAGGAAATGCTGGTTTATTTTGATCCATGGATGGCCGGAGTGGTTCTTCCAAGTTTTATTATTTTCGGTCTGATGACCATTCCCTATGTTGACATAAATCCGCGAGGAAATGGATATTATACTTTTAAAGAAAGAAAATTCGCTATTTCATTTTTTATATTTGGCTTTGTAGGACTTTGGGTAATGATGATTATTTTAGGAACTTTTATTCGAGGTCCTGGATGGGAGCTTTATTGGCCTTGGGAAGATTGGGGAGTAAATAAAGTGATTGAACATAACAATGTGGACTTATCCGAATGGATTGGAAGAAAGTTAAATATAAGTGCGTTGAATACCAAAGATGTATTAGGAAATTATCAATCTTTAAGTATGCTTACCGGAACGGCTTTTGTAATTCTTTACTATGCCGCAGGAATTCCGGCACTCTCATATATGTTAAAAAAGACAACCAACAATGATAATATAGTTAAGGATTTGGGACCTTTACGATTCGGTCATGTTTATTTTTATGTCTGGACAACTTTATTATTGGTTCTAAAAATTGTCTTGCGTTTAACAATATCTATCAAATATTTTATCGCTACTCCTTGGTTCAATCTTTAGTTTGTAACTACTCAGACGAGTATTATTTCTCGCAATTAGTATGTCACGCAAAGGCGCGAAGTACGCAAAGTATTAAGTACGCTAAATGAAAAAATCATTAATGATTTTTTTCTTTGCGTTCTCTGCAACTTTGCGAGAGAACTTTTCTTATGCTGAATAGTTACTTTAGTTTTTATAAAACGTTTTTTATAATAATTGACTAATTTTGGCGAGGTTAATTGTTAAAGTTGGAATAAAAACCTTGTAATGATAAACTTCCTGCCAAATGATTTCTTCTGCTAATACAGCAAATTCCCAACACACTTTTCGAATTAAAGAAGTATTGAATGCTACGGTCATTGTGGCGGCTTTAGGTTATTTTGTTGATATCTACGATCTGGTGTTATTCAGCATAGTGCGTGTAAATAGTTTAAAATCTATCGGAGTGGGAGAGAGCGATCTTCTCAATATGGGAGTTTTTTTAATAAACATGCAAATGGGAGGGATGCTGATTGGAGGAATTTTATGGGGAATTTGGGGAGACAAAAAAGGTCGTTTATCTGTTTTATTTGGGTCAATCATTATGTACTCCGTTGCAAATGTTTTCAACGGATTTGCCGATTCGGTTTTTTCGTATGCTTTATGGCGTTTTGTTGCCGGAGTGGGATTAGCCGGTGAATTAGGTGCAGGAATTACGTTGGTTTCTGAAGTATTGTCCAAAGAGAACCGAGGATATGGCACCATGATCGTTGCATCAATTGGTATTTCCGGCGCTATATTGGCGAATATTATTGCTAAAAATTTTGATTGGAGGACGGCTTATTTTATCGGCGGTGGGTTGGGGTTAGTGCTGTTGATTTTGCGAGTCAGCGTTTATGAATCAGGGATGTTTAACCGGCTTAAAGCAATAAATACCCAAAGAGGAAATTTCATCAGCTTATTTTCAAACAATAAAAAATTTTTGAAATATCTCTGGTGTATTTTAATAGGAGTGCCCATCTGGTATGTTATAGGAGTATTGATTACTTTTTCTCCTGAATTTGCGAAAGAACTTCAAATTACTGACATTGAAAAAATAAATGCAGGTGATGCAATTATGTTCTGTTATATGGGACTTGTAGCCGGTGATTTTTTAAGTGGTTGGTTTAGCCAGATTATTTTATCAAGAAAAAAATCCATACTGATTTTCTTGATTTTAACAGCTATTTTTTCGGGGGTATATTTTTTCCAGAGTGGAGTTACGTCGTTTTTCTTTTATTCTGTCTGTGGATTATTGGGGTTTGCCACCGGATATTGGGCGGTATTTGTTACAATTGCTGCTGAGCAATTTGGTACAAACATTCGTTCTACTGTTACTACAACAGTTCCTAATTTTGTAAGGGGCTCCGTTATTCCAGTGACACTATTATTTCAGCTTTGCAAAGATTGGTTTGGAATTTTGTGGGGAGGGGCGGCGGTGGGAATTATCTGCTTGTCTATCGCATTATTTTCATTGTATAAATTAGAGGAAACTTTTGGGAAGGACTTGGATTTTTTGGAAGGTTAAAAATTCTACCAAAGCCCTAACCGCCTTCGCCCTGTGACTTATCTTGTTTTTTTCTTCAAATTCCATCTCGGCGAAGGTCGTTTCATATCCTTCCGGTATAAAAACAGGGTCGTAGCCAAATCCACCGATTCCTTTTCTGATTTCTGAAATTTTTCCATTAATCTTTCCTTCGAAGAAATATTGTTCCCCATCTAAAAATAATGCAATTACTGTTCTGAAACGTGCATTTCTGTTTGTTTTGCTTTCTAACTTTTTTAACAATAGTGAGACATTATCTTCCGCGGAACAATGTCTTCCTGCATACCTTGCACTATAAACTCCCGGTTCTCCTCCTAAGGCATAAACTTCCAAACCGGTATCATCGGCAAAACAGGGGACTTTATATTTATTCCAGATTATTTTGGCTTTTTGTTTAGCGTTTTCTTCTAGTGTTTTACCGGTTTCAGGCAAATCGCCGGTAAATCCTAAGTCGTTAATTGTTTTTAAAATTAGATGTCCAGGAAATAAGGGAGTAATTTCTTTTAGTTTATGAGCGTTATTAGTGGCGAGGTATATGGTCATTGGGTATTGGTTATTGGTCATTTGTCATTGGTCATTTGTCATTGGTCATTTGTCATTAGTCATTATTTATTTTCAAATATCCCAAAAATATCCTATCTTTGCACCTCATTTTAAAAAACCAGATAAATAAAGAAAAACATGGCTGTTAAACTAAGATTATCCCGTCAAGGTCGTAAAGGTATCCCTTTTTACAGAATTGTTGCGGCTGATTCCACTGCTCCCAGAGATGGAAAATACATAGAAACACTTGGTATTTATGACCCAAGATCTATCCCTGCCGTTATAGAAATTGACCAGCAAAAAGCATTAAACTGGCTGGAAAAAGGGGCTCAACCCACAGAAACCATGCGGGCGGTTTTAAAATATAAAGGAATTTTATTCAAAAGACACTTACAAAAAGGGGTAATTCTCGGAAAACTTACCCAGGAGGTTGCAGACAAAAAATATGCATTATGGGAAGAAGCAAACAACCGTAAAATTATATCTAAAAGGGAAGGAGTTTTAAAGTCACTTGAAGAAAAACGCCAAACTGCCTTGGTTGTTGAATCAAAAAGAAGGGAGCAAATCACTCAGAAAGTAATGGCAAAAAGGGCGGTAGAATCAGAAAAAACACAGACAGCCGCCATTGAAGCCGCAGTAGAAGCGAAAGAAACCCTTGAAGAAGTGGCTAAAGAAGCAAAAATACCTGAAAATCCTTCATAGAGCTTAAAACGTTGCTATAATCATATTGAATTAGTTTGCGGAAGTAAACAGGTATAAAGGTAGGGGTATAAGGTATAAAGGTATAGAGAAACTGTAACTTCATTCGCTCTTTATACTATACCCCTATACCCTATACCCTATACCCTATACCCTATACCCTATACCCTATACCCATTTTCATTTAGTATAAATTGTGACATTACCCATTGAACCTTCCTCTGAAAATTCTCAATTTTGCAAAATCGGGCAGATTATCTCCTATTCAGAGAGAAATATCAATTTTTCCATTAAATTATTCACTAACGAAACGGACTTTGATGGTAAATCAAAAGCGTTCCTGATTTATCTAAATGGGCAATTTGTTCCATTTTTTATAAAAAAAATAGAAAAAACCGGTACTTTATTCTTGCAGATTGTATTTGATGAATTATTAAATTCAACACAGGCAAAAGAATTATTGCAAAAAGATATTTATGTAGAAACTCCAGTAATTCATAAAAAGAATACTGAAAAAAAAACATTCAAAACCCTCTTAGAAAACCCTAAGTCAATTGTTGGGTTTTTATTAAAAAATCAGCAAGGAAAAACTCTCGGGCAGATTTCTAATTATTATAAAATATCAGAACAGGTTCTTTTATCTTTACAAATAAACGGAAAGGAATGTTTGGTCCCTTTTATTAAAGAATTTTTTATTAGTATTGAAGATGGGAAAAAAATATTAAATATGGAAATTTTGGAAGGGCTGATTGATTGTTGAAATAAAAAAAATGCGTATAGACATAATCACTTCACTACCAGGGCTTCTTAGTGGACCCTTTGACCACTCAATTATCAAAAGAGCAAAAGATAAAGGATTGGTGGAAATTCTTATTCACGATTTAAGAAAATTTTCAACCGACAAGCATAAAAAGCTGGATGATTATCCTTATGGGGGTGGACCGGGTATGGTGATGATGATTGAACCGATTGCATTATGCATTGAGCATTTAAAAAGCGAAAGAAATTATGATGAGATTATTTTTCTTTCACCGGATGGAGAATTGCTTAATCAAAAATTAATAAACCGTTTTTCTTTGTTAACTAATATTATTTTATTATGTGGGCATTATCGAGGGATAGATGAAAGAGTACGGGAACATTTCATTACTAAGGAAATCAGTATCGGTAATTATGTTCTTTCGGGGGGTGAAATTCCAGCGGCGGTTCTAACGGATGCCATTGTACGATTACTTCCTGGAGCAATTTCAGACGAAACTTCTGCCTTAAATGATTCATTTCAGGGTGATTTGTTGGATGTTCCTTTATATACCCGACCTGCTGAATTCAGAGGTTTGAAAGTTCCCAAAGTATTATTATCTGGCGATCATAAGAAAATAGATGCGTGGCACTTGGAGAGAGCATTGGAAAGAACGAAGAAAAGGCGACCGGAGAGGAAAGGATAAAGGAAGAAGGATAAAGGATAAAGAAAAAATATGTATATTTGCACCTTCTTAAACACGTAGAACTCATGAAAACATTCGAAATACTCAAGAAAGTTGAAGCCGAAGATTTGAAACGGGGAATTAATTTACCAGATTTTAGTTCCGGTGATACCATCAATGTTCACTATAAAATATTTGAGGGTAGCAAAGAAAGAATTCAGCAATTTATGGGGACAGTCATTCAACGAAGAGGGAGTGGAAATGGCAAAACATTTACAGTTCGTAAAATTTCTCATGGAGTAGGAGTTGAAAGGGTTTTTCCATTATTATCTCCCAACATTGACAAGATTGAAGTAAAGAAAAAAGGGGAAGTCAGAAGAGCAAGATTATTTTATTTGAGAGGAGTAAAAGGGAAACATGCGCGGATAAAAGAAAAGATAAGTGAAAAAATTCAAGTCCCGGAAACCCAGGTTCAGCCATCTTAAAGGAGTTTCAATTATTTTTTGCAGGCATAATTAACTGAAATTCGGGAATTTTTACCTCAAACAATTTGCCGTCTGGTTTTCTTTCAAACAAGTAAACACCATACATTTTACCCATTTCAGACCTAAGATTACATCCCGATATATATTCATATTTTTCGCCCGGTTCAATTGTTGGCATTACTCCAACCACACCCTCACCTTTTACTTCTTTTTTCTCATTTAAAGAGTCAATAATATTCCAGTGGCGATTAAGTAATTGTACTGTAAAGCCGCTTGTGTTTTCAATAAGAATTTGATAAGCAAAAACAAAACAGGAATGTTGTGGCTCAGAGTGAGATGGTTGAAACTGGGTTTTTACAGAAACCCGGATACCTTGCGTTGTTAAAGTTTGAGTCATCGTATTTAAGAGTACAACAAATATACTTAAAAAAATCTCATTTCCCCCTTCTCTCCCTCCAGAGTTGATTAAACGATTTAATAGCTACGACAGGTAGCTTTCGTCTTTTTCCCCAACTTGCTTTAAATAATATTTTCAGGAACGAATTTTTAATATTTCCCTTAAGTTTATTAAGTCGTGAGCGGTCTTTCATAGCATACTTCCACATCCATATACCAATATTTTCTTTATTCCCCGACAATCCTAACGTAATGGTTTCTTTGCGATTCAAAAGTAGTAATTTATGCAATTCAATTTTTACCGGACAAACTTCAGTACAGGCACCACAAAGAGAGCTGGAAAAACTAAGATGATTAAAATCATCCATGGAACGGAAATGAGGAGTAATTACCGAGCCAATAGGACCGCTATAAGTAGTATTATATGCATGACCGCCAATATTTTTATAAACCGGACAGGCATTCAGGCAAGCACCGCAACGGATGCACTTCAGCGCTTCTCTTTTATCTTCTTTTTCAAGCAAATTCGTACGACCATTATCAAGTAAAATAACATACATTTCATCGGGTCCATCGGTTTCTTCTGCTTGACGGGGTCCGGATAAAATGGTATTATAAACGGTAACATTCTGCCCGGTGCCACGAGTGGCAAGCAATGGTAAAAACAAAGAAAGATCCTGCAAGGAAGGAATAATTTTTTCGATACCTGCAATTACTATATGGGTTCTTGGGAATGTAGTGCTTAGCCGGGCATTTCCTTCATTTTCTGTCAATGAGATACCTCCTATGTCAGCAATTAAAAAATTAGCACCTGTAATTCCAACTTGGGCATTCAGATATTTATCACGTAAAATATTTCTTGCCGCAAGGGTAAGCTGGCGGGGGTCATTTGTTTTTGGAATGTTAAGTTTTTTATGAAATAAATCCGAAACATCTTCTTTTGACATGTGCATGGCAGGTGTCACTATATGATACGGCTTTTGTCCTGCCAACTGTACAATAAATTCACCGAGGTCTGTTTCGATAACCTCCATTCCCTTGTTTTCAAGATGTTCGTTCAAATCAATTTCTTCAGTGGTCATTGATTTTGATTTAACTACCAGTCGGGCATTTTTTCTCAGGAGAATTTTATCAATTTCCCTTAGAGCGGCATACTTATCGGGAGCCCAGATAACTTTAGCGCCCCTTGCCGAAATATTTTTTTCAAAATCAGTAAGGTATTTGTCTAAATTTTCAATAACACGCGTTTTAATGCTCGATGCCCGCTCACGCGCCATTTCCAGATCACTGAATTGCAACATTCCGGTTTTAACGGTATCATCATATTTTTTTATATTAAAAAGGATTTTACGTTGGTGTTCCTTATCTGCAGATTTACCGGTAGCATCAATTAAAAATTGTGAAGCAATCGGGTTCATTTTGTTTTTGGTAATTTATCAGCAACAATCCTTTTTTCACGATTTGCAAGTTCCCATGCGGTATGAAAAATCAAACGGGTTATTTTTTCCATTTTATCAAAATTTATTTTTTGTACTTCGTCACCCGGTTGATGGTAATCCTCGTGTACTCCATTAAAATAAAAGATGATGGGAATCCCCTTCTGTGCGAAGTTATAATGGTCGCTACGATAATAAAAACGGTTAGGGTCATCGGGGTCATTAAAAGTATAGTCAATCAATAAATGTGTAAATGTGTTGTTCATATCTTCGCTGATAGCATGCAATTCCGTTGATAATTTATCGGACCCGATGAGGTAAATATAATTAGGATTATTTCTATGAACCGAATCAATTCTGCCAATCATGTCAGTATTCAGGTTGGCAATGGTGTTTGATATAGGAAAAACAGGGTTTTCAGAATAGTATTTTGAACCAAGTAACCCTTTTTCTTCACCGGTAACCGGCATGAATAGAATGCTTCTTCTGGGTCGAAAACCATCTTTAGATGCATTAGCAAAAGCGGCGGCTATTTGTAAAACTGCCGCAGTGCCACTACCATCATCATCGGCGCCATTGTAAATGTCACCATCTATAATGCCAATGTGGTCATAGTGGGCTGTAAGTACGATCAATTCATCTTTTTTATCAGTTCCTTCGAGAAAACCCAGTACATTCTCAGTGGAAACTTTTTGAAAATTCCTTTCAATATTTAATGTTAATTCAGGATTATATGAACTCTTAATGGGCAGTGGTTTGCATTTTTTATTGACCTTTGATACATACTTTTTCAAATCACTTACGGAAAGTCCCAATAAATCGGCTCCCATTTCAGGAGAAATAAAGATACTGGAGAAATCTTTTTCTTCTTCTTGCAATTCTTCGGGAAGGTGAAGAGCACTTTGTTCAAAATAATGTTTTGACATTTCACTCCGCTCTATAAACGAATAGTCGCCGAGTCCTGTAATGTGAATAATACCGGTTGCTCCTTTATTTTTTGCCGCTATTAATTTACTGCGCCAATTAAGGGTCCAATAGTTTTTCTTTTTAAGTGAATAGGACGATTTGGTAAATTTTGGTTCACCTTCCAAAATCAGTATTAATTTTCCTTTTACATCTTTTTGGGTAAAATCAGAAAAATTTTCATCATCAATGCCATAACCACAAAAAACAAATTCCTGTTTAACCGGTTTCTGGGTTCTGGCTCCTGAAAAACAAAAGAAATCATCTATAAAGTTGTATTTTTTATTGTTGTGTGTAATATAGATGTCTTTCCCCCAGGATGATTCGATTAATTCAAAAGTTTGATAATATGAAAAAGTGTCATTGACAGCAACCGGGGGCTTTAACCCAAGATTAATAAAATGCTTTCGTATATATTCTGCGGCTTTTTTTTGTCCCGGTTTGGTAGTTTCCCTTCCTTCCAAGCTATCACTGGCGAGTATGGTAAGATGTTTTTTAAGTTCTGTGGCAGAAATAAGCTCTGAATATTGAATAGAAGTTTTATTGTTGATTTTTTCAACTTCACGAATTACTGATTGAGGCGCCTGCCCGTAAACAGGAAATATAGATATGATAAAAGAAAAATAAAAAATACTAAATTTCATTTAAAATATAGTGGCTGAATAGTGCTAAAAAATTTGAATCCGGCAAATATATATAAAATAATACTAAATTTCGGAAACATGAAAATGTTGGCTGATTTATTTTTGATGTGCTGAAAAATAATGAACATTGCATATACTATTACAATTTAAGTCCATTTAGGGACTTAATATCGGTAGAAAAGACATTGCATCGAATCTAAGTCCCTTTATGGACGAAATATAATGAACTTGGCAACACCTATACACAAATATTTCGTGCCTACGGCACTTAAAGATAAAACATGGAAATTTCTTTCTACCGATATTTTGTCCCTAACGGGACAGCCAGAAATTTTCCAACTCCTCAAAAATAAATTAACCCAAAAATTCGGCTAATTCATATTTTAGGTGCTGGTGAAATGATGGAATGTCCCTAATTGAACTGTCAGAAATTTTCCAACACCTCAAAAATAAATTTACCCTTTGGAGGTATATGTAGAAACAAAGTTCTTCGTATTTCTCGGTTCGCGTATTATAGACATAAAACTTGATTTTATCCTGATATTGTATAAATAAAAATTATAATGGATATTTGAACCATGAATGAAGCGTATATTATTGCTGGTTTCCGATCAGCAGTTGGAAAAGCAAAAAAAGGCGGATTCAGATTCACACGTCCTGATGACTTAGCCGCAGAAATCATCAGATACCTCTTGAAATCAGTGCCACAATTAGACCCCTCACGAATTGATGATTTGATTGTTGGAAATGCAGTCCCCGAAGCAGAACAAGGTTTACAGATGGGAAGAATGATTAGTTTGCAATGCTTGCCTCAGCATGTTCCAGGGGTTACTATAAACAGATATTGTGCTTCAGGTCTTGAAACTATTTCTATAGCAATAGCCAAAATCCGTTCCGGTATGGCAGAATGTATCATTGCCGGTGGAACTGAGTCCATGTCGTTGGTTCCTACCGTAGGATGGAAAACCATGCCAAATTATAAAATAGCGGTTGAAAATCCGCAATGGTATATCAACATGGGTTTAACTGCAGAAGCAGTGGCATCCAACTACAAAATTTCGAGAGAAGACCAGGATACTTTTTCATTCTACTCACACCAAAAAGCGGTAAAAGCCATTGAGCATGGATATTTTTCAAACCAAATTGCCCCTTTAGAAATTGAAGAAATATATCTCGATGAAAACGAAAAAAGAAAAAGCAGAAAACTTGCCATTAAAACAGATGAGGGACCCCGTAAAGATACCACCCTTGATGCACTTTCAAAACTAAAACCGGTATTTGCAGAAAAAGGAACAGTGACAGCAGGAAATTCATCCCAGACATCTGATGGGGCGGCATTTGTAATTGTAATGTCGGAAAAAATGATGAAAGAATTAGGGCTGAAACCCGTAGCTAGATTAGTCGGGTATGGGGTAGCCGGAGTAAATCCTGAAGTTATGGGAATTGGACCCGTAGCCGCAATACCAATTGCGTTAAAAAATGCCGGTTTGAAATTACAAGATATTGAACAATTGGAATTGAATGAAGCATTTGCCTCGCAGGCAGTAGCTGTTGTACGGGAATTAAATATTAATCCTGAAATTGTAAATGTAAACGGAGGCGCTATTGCCTTAGGTCATCCACTCGGATGCTCCGGCACAAAACTTACGATTCAATTATTGAATGAAATGGAAAGGAGAAAGCAGAAGTATGGCATGGTGAGTTTATGTGTAGGAGGTGGGCAGGGTATAGCGGGGATATTTGAAAAATTGTAAAAAATAAATAATATGCAAACTACTCAAACTCATTCCATCGGCGGCGATTTTATCGTCAAAGAAACCGACTTCAACGAAGTTTTCATCCCCGAAGAATTCAACGAAGAACAAAAAATGATGGCAGATGCCTGTAATGAATTTCTCGATTCGGAAGTTATGAATAAGTTGGATGCTATTGACAAACAAGAGCCCGGGTTGATAGTGTCACTGTTAAATAAAGCTGGGGAGTTGGGATTGTTGGGAACAGCAATTCCCGATGGCTATGGGGGGCTTGGAAAAGATTTTACTACTAATCTTTTATTGAGTGAGAAACAAGGAAAAGGTCACTCATTCGCAGTAGCTATAAGTGCTCATACCTGTATAGGTTCATTGCCGACCTTATTTTTTGGAACCGAAGCGCAAAAACAAAAATATCTCCCAAAACTTGCTACCGGTGAGTGGAAAGCCGCCTATTGTTTGACGGAGCCAGGTTCCGGTTCTGACGCTCTTGCCGCAAAAACAAAAGCGGTTCGAAGCGCTGATGGCAAGTCATGGATTTTAAACGGTCAGAAAATGTGGATTACCAATGCCGGCTTTGCAGATGTATTTATTGTGTTTGCGCAAGTTGACGGAGACAAATTCACCGGATTTATTATTGAAAGAAATTCAAGTGGGTTTACAGTAGGGGAGGAGGAGCATAAAATGGGTATCAAAGGTTCCTCTACCCGGCAGGTTTTTTTAACTGATTGTAAAATTCCCAAAGAAAACCTTTTAGGAGAAATTGGAAAAGGACATAAGATTGCATTTAATATTTTGAATATGGGAAGAATCAAACTTTCCGCCGCGGCTTTAGGAGCGGCTAAAAATACTTCCAGTGGTTCAGTAAAATATGCACTGGATCGGATGCAGTTCGGAAAAAGAATCGCTGAATTTGGCGCTATTCAACATAAACTCGCTGAACAGGCAATTCGAATTTTTGCTGTTGAATCAGCTTTGTACCGGACTGGGAAAAATATAGAAAGTGCCACTGAATCTTTTAAATCGCAGGGATTGGAATATGCTCCTGCCCACATGGCGGGAGTAGAAGAATTTGCCATCGAGGCATCCATTCTTAAAGTAAATGGCTCGGAAACACTCGATTTCTGTGTAGATGAAGGAGTGCAGATTTACGGGGGTTATGGCTATTCAGCCGATTATATGATGGATCGCTGTTACCGCGACTCTCGGATTAACAGGATTTTTGAAGGAACCAATGAAATCAACCGCATGCTGATTGTGGATATGCTGATGAAAAGAGCCATGAAGGGAAAACTGAACCTGATGGGACCTGCAATGGCACTCCAAAAAGAATTGATGGGTATTCCGGATATGAGTGGCACTGATGGAGAACCATTTTCCAATGAATCAAAAGCTCTCACAGGTTTCAAAAAAAGTATTTTGCTGATAGCAGGATATTCTGCTCAAAAGCTTATGCAGAAATTAGAATCAGAGCAGGAAGTGCTGATGCATATAGCGGACATGATAATTGAAACCTATCTTACTGAGTCGGTATTTTTGCGTGCCAGAAAATTAGCTGTACTGAATCATGCACACGCTGAGGTGGCACAATTGATTATGAAAATATTATTTTTTGAAACCGCTGAAAAAATCAATTATCATGGAAAATGCACTGCACTTTCAGTGGCATCCGGTGATGAGCAGAGGATGTTATTGATGGGATTGAAAAGATTCACTAAAACAGAGCCCGTAAATGGAGTGGCACTGAGAAGAAAGATTGCGGGGACGTTGATTGAGAAGGGAAACTATTGGTTATAATTTTTTATTCCTTCATCTCCCTCTCCGCATCCCGTTTTTTAATTGTTTCCCGTTTATCATATTGTTTTTTACCTTTCGCCAACGCAATTTCCATTTTACACAATCCTTTTTCATTTATAAAAATCTTCACCGGAACCAATGTAATTCCGTTATCTTTTAGTTTATTCGAAATCTTTCTTATCTCCCGGGTGGTGAGCAATAATTTTTTGATTCTTTCCGGTTCATGATTATAAATACCCGCATTCTTTAAGGGAGAAATATGCATGTTTTTTACAAGTGCCTCCCCGTTGTGAATATATGCAAAACTATCTTTCAGATTTGCTTCCCCTTTCCGGATAGATTTTATTTCTGTTCCTCTTAGCACAATACCAGCCGTAAATTTTTCAAGAAGAAAATAATTAAATCCAGCAGTTTTATTAGATATAACCATTTGTTGTGTGAATTGAAACAATTGTATTAAAAGAAAATGGGTATAGTGTATAAGGGCATAGGGGTATAAGGGCTTAATTATTGTATTTCCCCTATACCATTATACCTTTATACCCCTATACCATTTTTAATAATTTCCTGATTTTCTCCTTTTTAAGAACCTTTTGCCCTGTAACTCCTGTTGCAATAATTTTTTTATCACAGCGGGCAATAAAAGCAGTCATAAGTTCATTTCCAATCAGTGACACCAATGTAGAAGTAAATTCAATAACATCACCAATAAATGCGGGTGCTTTGTGTTCAATCTTAACCAAGGTTCCGATTCCTTCTTCATCCTCCTCTTTCATATCCAGCACAAATAATCTTCCTGTCCATTCTGCGTCTCTTGCAATAGCAAATGTTGAATAAAAAGGATGGACCTGACCGGATTCAAAATTGGCAGTATCTTCCTGCAGAACTTTTTTGGAAAATGTTTTCTTATCTCCCTTTTTGAATATTGACTTCATAATTTTTGGGAAAAGACGATTTTATATTATCAGGTTCTTTTTCAAAAATGCCAAAAACGGTTGAACCGGAACCAGACAAGGAACTAAAAACTGCCCCTTTATCATAAAGGGTATCTTTTATTTTTTTTATTTCAGGGAAAGTTGAAAAGATACAATCCTCAAACGTATTTATAATACAATTTTCCCATTCCAGAATTGGTTTTACAAGATTCCTTTTCAAGTTATAGTTGGGATCAGTTTTAATTTTTTTGTACGCTGAAATTGTTGAACAATGTATTTCGGGAAATACCAAAACTAAATAATAATTTTCTAATGAAAGCGAACAATCTTCCAAAATATTTCCCTTTCCGGTTCCAATGGCAACTGAATTTTTCAGAAAAAAAGTTACGTCAGAACCCAACAAACCGGCATAATAACTTAATTGTACCTGAGTTAATCCGATTAAAAAAAGTTCATTCAATAATTTCAGTGTAAAAGCGGCATCAGAAGAACCGCCTCCTAAACCAGCTCCCATGGGAATCACTTTGTGGAGATAAATGGTTACAGGCGGCAGTTCGTAATCATCTTTCAGCAATTGATATGCTTTAAAGCATAAATTCTCCTCCGGTTTTCCCAAAATTTTTCTTCCCGATAAAGAAATTGTTGTTTTAGCGGAAGGTACTATTTCAAGAATATCATTCCATTTTACAGGATAAAAGCATGTTTCAATATCATGGTAGCCATCCGTTCTTTTACCACGAATGTTCAGACCCAGATTGATTTTGGCATTTGGAAATGAAATCATTATTATTTGTGTGGGTGGATTTTCATCCCAATTTTGTTCTTTTCACCAAATAAGGCAATAATATTTGTTCATATCCCTCCTGAATATCTGCATCTATGTAATCAATTTGATATTGTGCTGATTTTATTTTTAAAGATTTTGTAAACTCATTCATTAATTGCACATATTCGTTCTTTACCTGATGCGTTTGAATTCGTAATTCTTCGTTTGATTCGAGATCTATAAACCGGTAAGGATGATCTTCAAATTCAAACAACTCTTCTGTTTTTTTATCACGAACATGAAAGAGGATGACTTCATGTTTATTATGTTTGAGATGTTGTAACGCATTAAAAATATCATTTGAATTTTCTGTGTTATCAAACATATCGGTAAATAAAATAACAAGAGAACGCTTATGTATTTTATCTGCAATTGTATGAATGGTTTGTGTCACTGATGACTTTTTAAAAACCGGTCCACTGGAAAGTAAATTTTCAAGATGTGAAAAAATTGTTTTTAATTGTAGTGTACTTGATTTAGGATCAAAGGAAGATATAATTTCATCAGAGAATGTAGTTAATCCGAAAGCATCTCTCTGACGATGCAATAAATAGAGTAAGGCGGCACATGCCATAATAGAAAAAGTCAATTTTCCTGAAGTTTCTTTTGGGTAATACATAGAACCGGAAATATCAAGTAATACTACCGCTCTCAGATTTGTTTCTTCTTCAAAACGTTTTACATACATCCTGTCGGTACGCGCATATAATTTCCAATCAATGTTGCGAATGCTTTCCCCTTGATTATATAACTTATGCTCTGCAAATTCCACAGAGAAACCATGGTACGGACTTTTATGCAATCCGGTGATAAATCCTTCCACCAATTGGCGGGCAAGAAGTTCAAGATTTCCGAATTTCCGGATTTCGTTAAGTTCGATGGTTTTAGTCATGATATTAAAGACCTCACCCCAACCACTCTCCAAAAAAAGGAGAGGGGCGAGAGATTCGTTATACCCTATACCTCTATACCCCTATACCTCTATACCCCTATACCCCTATCTATACCCTACCCCTTCCCTCAAGGCAAGCTACTCTTAAATTCCTGGTAGGATGTTCCTCCAATAGGAGTAGTGCTACATCCTAAATTTTGCGCTTTTGTTTTAATATTTTGAATCCGGTTGTCGGGGCATGGATGTGTGCTGAAGAATTCTTTTAATGAATTGCAACCTTTTCCATCTGCTTCCAATTTTTCAAAAAATCCGGATGCTCCGCTACATTGGTAAGAAGTAGGAGATAAATACCTTACAGAGATCGTATCTGATTCCGTTTCATTCGTTTTGCTAAACTGTAAACCTACGATAGATTTTGATACTTGAGCTACAGTTGATTGACTCGCCTTGCCTAAAACAATTTCCATAAGAAATGCCGCTCCGTATTGGGCAACCATCATATCAGTTGAATGTCGCAAGTCGGCATGACCAATTTCATGACCTAACACTCCCGCAAGCTGGTCTTCCGTATCAAGATATTTAATTAAACCGGTATATACATATATGTAGCCCCCCGGCGTACAGAACGCATTTAATACATCATCTTTCTGGATTATTTTGACAATCCATTCAAACTCTGTTTTATGTTTTATTTTCCCGCTGTTTAATATAACGTCCTTGATGCGCCGGATGTGCTGATAGGGAATAGGATACGTAGTTTCATTCAATACCGGATATTCGGTTGGATTGGATTCTATTTCGGTAACGACCTTCAGCCCAAGCGCTTTATCATCTGAGGGAGATAATACCACATCTATAATTTTCTCTGTGATGGTTCTGTTATCATCCTTTTTACAGGAAAATAAAAAATTCATGATAAAAACCATGGTTATAACAGCAAGGGAAAATAATTTTTTCGTTTTCATTTTTTTTTACAATTTATAAAGTTAAATGAGTTACTGATTTATTTCTTTGCGTACATTGCGCTTTTGCGTGACATACTACCCGTACTACCACTGCAAATTTACATAAGATTTTTGTAAATTCGTGGTCTTTGAAGAACCATCACTATAACAAAATTGAAAACAAATTCTAAAGAATACCATCAACTTTCCCACATTGAAACAATATTGGGAAAATTCAATAATACTAAGGACGTTTCTAAAAACTACCCTGATGTCACTAATACTATTCCCATGCATCAATTTATGAGTAATTATTTTAATAACCATCGGTTTCTTGGCTCCCGTGACAGGAGAGCAATCAGGCAGGGAGTTTATTCATATCTGCGGTTGGGGAATATTTTGATAAATAGAAATTTCAACGAACGGTTATCTATTGGACTATTTCTTTGTTCATTGGAAAACAGTGAATTATTGAATTACTTATCGGAAACCAATTTGTGGCTAAAAAATGCAAATCCTTCCACGCCCTTGGAAGAAAAATTGGGTGTTGTTAAAAACATTTTTCCTGATTTTAATCTTTTTGACTTATGTCACTGTTTGCCATTTATTTCCGAAAAAATTAATAAACAGGAATGGGCATTAAGCATGTTTAACCCTCCCCATGTTTGGATTCGTTTACGAAATGGCTTTGAAACGTTTGTTAAAAATGAATTGGCGCAGGCATTATTTGTCTTTGAAGAAAACCCCGCATTTCCTCAATCATTATCGTTTCCTCCTCAAACGCCCTTGCAAAATCTTGAATCGTTCCGGAAAGGGTGGTTTGAAATACAGGATATTTCTTCGCAAAGGATTTTTGAAAATATTAAGATTCCGGAAAACTGTCATGTTTGGGATTGCTGTTGCGGCTCGGGAGGGAAAAGTTTATTGTTGCTTGATAAATTTCCAACCATACATCTTTTCTGCTCTGATGTCAGAGATACCATGCTTTTCAATTTGAAAGAGCGGTTAAATAAAGCAGGTCATAAACAAATTTGTACAACAAATATAGACCTTACAAAACCCGACATGCCAGATATGCTTTTTGATTTTATACTGGTAGATGCTCCATGTTCCGGCTCAGGTACTTGGGCGCGGACACCGGAAGCCATGCAGTCATGTAACGAAAATGCTCTTGAGAAATTTAATTTACTTCAATCTACAATACTAAAAAATTTGTCGTCTTATTTGAAACCTTCTGGAAAATTGATTTACACGACCTGCTCTGTTTTTTCTTTTTAAAACGAAAAATTGAATACGCAATTGGAAAATGAAAAAATTTATAGGAAGATTTCTGATGATTACATTTCCGGTGTAAAGACAACAAGCGATACAATGTATAGAGCTTTGTTGGAGAGAAAATAGAGTTTTTTAAAAAATAGTTGGATATAATGGTGTGTAAAAAAAAGTTAGATTTCATGCTAAACAGATTTTTTGATTTTTTTGTATTTATTCAAACTTAATTTTTAATACATCTAATAGATAATCCAAAATCCTTACTTACACTATTATCTTCAATAGCAAAGAATATCATATAACTTAACGATAGATAATAAGCCCTCGATATATCTTCCTCAGTGGAACTCCACCATCTTCCCACTTTTTGAATATCTTTAGAAATTTCGTAACCTTTACCCATATAATAGCCACCCGGTTTTCCATTAAAACCGCTTTGATTATCTCCATTACCGGGTTTATCATCTTCTTCATAATCAACATCGTTCACATCCCAATCACTTGTACTTTTAAGTTTTAAAGCTGATTCAAATCCTAAAAATTTAATCAATGTAGAAAATTCTGTCATACTTGGGATGTGGAACCCTTCTGGCGCTAGTCCATGTGGGTCAATTACTGCATACCAATTGTACAATTTTCCGTACTTTTCACCATTACTTGACTTGAAATCATAATAGCACCAGATTGGTTTTTTCTCATTGCATGCTTTTGACCATTCTTCTTTAGTTTTTGCTTCGGGAATCGTATTTCCATCGGCAAATTTACTTACATTCAAATTGTTAATTGTCCATGTTTGTGTGCCTATTTTTACAGTTTTTTCTGATTCAGAATTTTCAATATCGCTATTATATTTATATTGATAATCATTTTTTGAAAAATCAAATAAATCAAAACGACTGGTATCAACTGTCCCAGTTTTTGTTTCTATTTTATCAGCATGTTGTTTTAAATATACTAATGCCTGTTCAGCCATTTTTTTATTTAAAAAGTTTAAATCTAAAATAGTCGAATCTGGTATAAGAGTTTTCCCATCTCTTATATAATATTTGTTTTTACCTTTAAGAAATTCCAATTGTAAAGAATAAACATGTTCTACAGAATTTATTTGTGAACTGAACTGGTTTTCCCAAATTCTACATTTTGAATAGTTTATCTCCTTTAAGTTACATACATACTTTTGAAATAATATGTTCTTTACCTTTACATATAGTGAATCTCCGGAAAGAAAATAATAATCATCAGTTTTACCGAGTAAATCAGTATAACTGATATCCACATCCTCTTTAGTTGCTAACATTTTTTTAATTTCCATTGAATAATCCTGAGCATAAGTAGTATTTGCAAATAAAATATAAAAGCAAAATAACAACATACGTAAAATTGTATTATTAAGTGCAGGAATTTCAGAATGAAAGATATTTTTCATGTAATAATAAAAAAAATTCTATTGTAGTTTTTTTATGAAGGAAATCAATTACTAAGCGTGTTGCTATATCCCTCACCTTATCACTATCACCTTTCTCACTGCCATCTGAGAATTATTCACAAATAATTTAACAAAATATAATCCTTCATTCAATCCATAAATTAGAATCTCTTTGTTTTTCTGAACGGGGTCAATAATGTAAGCATCTACTCTGGTTCCTTTGTTGTCAAAAATCTCCAGCCAGATTTCTCCTATTGCCGGAACATCGTAATTAATGGAAATCTTTTCCTGAGCAGGATTCGGATATATAAAAAATTGAACCGAATCCATCTTTTGTCCCATGTCTATACTTGCTGATTCTGAAGTTTCCCGTAACATTTCCGAGGATAAAGAAATTTCTATTGTCTGACAAATTTTATCTGAACAAACATCTATTCCGTTAGTAGAAGTGATTGTTAAACACACCTCGTATTTACCTTCGTGTTGGTATGTATGTTCATTATTCTTCGCATTTGATTTAGTGCCATCGCCAAAATCCCATTCATACGATATTATTTTTCTGTTTTCGGAAACCATTGACTCGTCCATAAAATCAACGGTCATTTTATCCTTATGACTGTATTTTAGATCTGCCTCAGATCCACAATAGTTAGATTTTCCATAAACATATACCTTTCTGCATACAGTATTTTTGCAAACCTGATTTCCGTTTACAGCATAAACAGTGAGGCAAACATTGTAAATTCCATTTGCGGGAAATGTATGAATGGGATTTTGATTAGTTGATGATGTGCAATCGCCAAAATTCCAATACCATCCGGTTATGGTTGTACCAGCCGAAAGAAAACTAACTTCTGCAAATTGTTTTGTATAGCCAATTCCTTTAAAATTAAAATTAGCGGTAACAATACAATTATAAATCGGTCCTTTTACAAAAATGGTGTAACATATTTGCTTCGAACATTTTTGTCCGCAATTTTCTCCATAAATAGTAAGGCAGACCTTATAATATCCCGGTTTTAAATATGTGTGAGAGGGATTTTGCAGTGTAGAAGTGTAACCATTCCCGAAGCTCCAGAACCATCCGGTAATAGTTGTACCAGTACCTGCAAAGGATGCATCTTTGAACCAATACAAATTATTATTATTTGTATAGTTGAATCCTGGATACAAAGCACAAGGTGTCTGTTTATAATCTGTTTTTATGGTGACACAAATACGGTCTTTGCATTTTACAATTCCATTATCGCCGAAAATAGTAAGGCAAACTATGTAGTTTCCCGGATTATTATAAACATGGGAAGGATTTTGAAGGTTGGAAGCAGTGCCATCACCAAATTCCCAATACCATGAGCTTATAGTTGTGTGACACGTAACGGAACTCAGATCTGTAAAATAAATTGTACCACATTTACCATATTTGAACGTGAATTTTGCATCCATTTCACAAACATCCTCGAATTTCACATCTATTTTCTTGCAGATAGAGTTTTTACAAACCATACTACCATTGGATGCATATACATTGAGACAAACGTAATAGGTTCCTTGTACAGCGTAAATATGTGATGGATCCTGCGCAGTAGAAGTTGTACCGTCACCGAAGCTCCAGAACCAGTTGGTTATACCTGTATTACATTCCGTAATACTCTTGTCATAAAAGGTTACAGTGCCACAATTTCCATTCGTATAATTAAAATCAGGATTGACTTCACAATGATTTTTATTTACTATAATAATTGTTTTAGCAGTATTTGAACACCCATTCTGATCAGTCCATGTATAATAAACGACAAAATTACCGGCACCAGTGACACTTGGGTCAAAGGTATTTCCCGATACCCCGTTACCGCTGAAAATACCTCCGGATGGATAGCCGGAAAGGGTTACCGGGGAATCTGTTTCACAAAGAACAGGAACGGGATTTATTGAAACTGAAGGTAAAGGGAAAACAGTGACCGTAAAGCTGGCATATCCGGTACAGCCATGAATATCAGTATAAGTATAGGTAATGGTGTTAGCCCCAGGTCCTGCAACAGTGGGGTCAAAAAAGTTTCCATTAACACCAACACCTGAAAAAATACCGCCGAGGGGTTTCCCATACAATTGTACAGGTTGAGCATTTAAACAAAGTGGATCAATCATTCCTATAGCCACTATTGGTTTTGGATAAACATTGGCAATTTGAAAAGTGAAATTTGTACAACCATTAGCGTCTGCATAAATATAAGTGATTGTGTGTGTTCCTAAACCAGCGTTTAAAGGAGAAAAAATATTACCGGTGACACCAGCGCCTGTGAATATGCCACCGGTAGGATTTGCAATTAGTGTAACATCACTGCCATCAATACACACATCGGAAATTGGGTCCATTGTAACCGATGGCAATCCGTTTACAGTAATATTTATTGCGGCTGTATTGGTGCAACCATTAACATTAGTGTAACTATAAGTAATGGAATGAACCCCTACTCCTGCAATGGATGGATAGAAAACACCATTACTGACTCCAGTGCCACTAAATATACCTCCTGAAGGAGAACCATTTAAAGTAATTTCGTTTTCATTTATACAAATAGGATTAACAGGATCAATGGTTACAACAGGTAATTCGTTTACTGAAATTACTTGCGTGGCACTATTTGAACAGCCATTAGCATCAGTATATGTATAAGTGATTGTATGTTGACCTATGCCTGAAACGAAAGGGTCAAATTGATTTCCATTTACTACTCCATTTCCGGTAAAGACACCCCCGGTGGGTGTTGCAACCATTGTGATAACAGAGGAATTTATACAAATTGGTGTCACTACAGAAAAATCAACAGAAGGAATCCCGTAAACAATAATTGATTGGTTGTCAAAGTTGGAACAACCATTTAAGTCAGTGTAATTGTAAGTAATTATATTTGCTCCAACCAGAGCGTTTAATGGATTGAAAATATTACCAGAAACACCCATCCCAACAAAAGTGCCTCCTACAGGACTTCCGTTTAAAACAACGGGGTTAGCATTAGCACATAGAGGTGAAACGGTTGAAATAGTTACGACAGGAAGAGGGTAAACAACCGCTATGGTTGAAGCAGAAGAAATACATCCATCCCCATTAACATAAGTGTACGTAATTACATTATTACCCACAATTTGTGCAGATGGAGTAAATATATTACCCGAAACTCCATTTCCACTGAAAGCGCCACCTGCCGGTACTCCTGTTAATGTTATTACAGCTGAGTAAACACAAACCGGTTGAATGGAATTAATTGAAACTGCTGTAACCATTCCAACAACAACATACTGGTTGGCAGAATTTGTACACCCATTATCATCCGTAAATGTATAAGTAATAGCATGTGTCCCGGAACCGGCAACGGATGGGTCAAACTGATTTCCATTCATTACTCCATTTCCACTGAAAGCACCTCCGACCGGCGTCGCAACGAGTGTCACTATTGATGAATTTTCACAAAGAGGTGCGGTAGGACTAACCGGCTCAAATGTAATTGTTGGTAAATTATTTACAACAATTGTTTGAGTGGAAGTATTCGTGCAACCGAAACTACTTGTGTAGGTATATGAAATAGTGAATGTCCCTGCTCCGGTCAACGAAGGGTCAAATGTATCACCGGAAATTCCAGGTCCGTTAAAAATACCTCCGGTGGGATTTGCTGATAATTGTATGATTCCGGCATCAACACAAATAGGAGATAATGGATCTATGGATACAACTGGAATAGAGTTTACTTTTATAAATATTCCTGACTGTATAGAACAACCGTTGCCATCCGTGTAAGAATAGGTGATAAAATTATTACCAATCATTGCATCTGCGGGATCAAAAATATTCCCTGTTACTCCGTTTCCACTAAATGTGCCACCTGAGGGCGTCCCGATCAAAATCACAGAAGGAGCAGTAGCACATAAAGGATCAACATAATCAATAGTGGCAGTGGGTAATGGATTAACAATAATGTTTTCAGATACAGTACTACTGCATCCGTTAATGTCTGAATAATAATAAGAAATGACGTGAGTGCCTACCCCAGCAAGAGAGGGGTCAAATTGATCATTATTTATTACACCAGTCCCGGAAAATATTCCACCGGTAGGAGTGGCACTGATTGTTACTGCCGATGAATTTTCGCATAATGGTGAAATAGGATTAATATATAAGGTTGGTGAACTATAAACTGAAATTGTTTGAGATTGCGTTGAACTGCATCCATTAATGTCTGTATATGTATAACTGATAATATGATTGCCAGTACCTGCAATAGCAGGATCGAATTGATTTCCATTAACAACACCGGTTCCTGAAAAGTTACCGCCGTTTGGCTGAGCATTAAGCAAAATCGGAGAAGAATTCTCACAAACCGGAGAAAGTGAATTAAAAGTGATTGAAGGATTGTCATTTACAGTAATTTCTATTTGTGCCTGATCACTGCA
>Ga0156225_113_pt1 | contig 29866 bp, 18 predicted proteins | sample RifCSPlowO2_12_FD_107873 | JGI IMG/M metagenome (GOLD analysis project Ga0156225, IMG submission 107873) | Bacteroidetes bacterium RIFCSPLOWO2_12_FULL_37_12 | reverse complement strand
CGATTTCAACTTTTATGTCAGGATGTTCAAGCAGGAAAGTATGTAACAGATTAATATCTTTTTCGGAACCGGAAAGCATTACGGACTTATCAAATTCAAAATAAACATTTTTAAGTATAAAGGTTTTATTGATAATGACATTCTCAATATCCGTCCAAGGAACAATTTGTGAACTTTCATTCGGGTTTTGGTTCATATCAACAGAGCTATCCGGTTGAGAAATTTGTTTTTGAGCCAAAGGGATAAACTTTGAAGAATCTTTCCACTGAAAGGTGTAAATATCCTGACAGCAAGTACTTCCGTTAATTAGTAAGCCCCCTTCCCGGTTTGAAACAAAATAACCTTGTCCAGGTTTATCTGTTAATGCATAGTACGTGTCATTTGCAGTTGAATTAACAGGGGAACCAAGGTTTTGTGATTTCACCCAGAATTTTCCTGTTTTCAAGGAGCTAAATACATCAAACCCACCGATGGAGGGATGACCATTAGAACTAAAAAATAATGTCTGTGTGCGTTGGTCAAAGAACGGAGTTATTTCATCGCCTGTGGTATTAATCATATCATCTAAATTTTTAACCTGGCTGTATTCAGAGCCATTTTTCACAAGGCAATACCATAAATCATACCCTCCATGTCCCCAGGGTCTGTTTGATGAAAAAAACAAGACCTCAAGATTTTCTTTAAGATAATTTATACTGGGTTGTGTGTTATCAACTCCTGATAAATTAATGGGTTCATCCAACTTAACAGGATCTGACCATGAGTCATTAAAATTTCTGCTTACATAGATGTCACATAAAATCGTATTGTTTTCGTTTTCTTTGCAAAACGTGAAATAAAAACGGCTTCCGTCTGACGAAAATGAACCGTTGGATGCATGGTAGCCCTCTTTGTGAAAGGGTCCCATTTTGAATTCAATGGGTTTTTTCCAGGAGTTGTCCTGGTACAAGGAAAGAAAAAGTTGAATCTTCCGTATTTTCTCTTGTTCATTTTCAACAATCATACGGGTATTTGACTGATAGGAACTGTAAACCAGCAAATCAAAAAAATTAGCGGGAGCAAAATCATCGTATGCAGAATTTACAGGAGCGCCCATGTTATAAATATTAACCGCCATCGTTGTATCTTTTAAGCATTGAAGTGCAAAACGACTTCCTTCAATTTCATTTTGTGCTAATTGCTGGTAGTAAATAACTTTCTCACCTCTGTATGTTTTTATAAAATGTTCAAATTGTTTAATAGCGTTTCCATGTTTATTGTTTCTTTTTAACATCATGGCATATTTATATTCAGATAATGGGAATTTTTTATAATTCAGTTTCATGGAAATTTTAAACCAGATTTCTGCATTCAGATAATCGTTTAATTTCTCATAAACTTCGGCTAGGCGATTCACAGCCTTAGCATTGTTATGTTCTTTTTCAAAAATTTTAGTGTAATATTCAATCGCCTGAAAATAATTCCGGTTGGAATAAGCGAAGTCGGCAATTTGAGTGTATTTTTCAACTACTGTTGTTGAAAACTCCGGAAACTGACCATGGACAGGCAGAGACAACCGCAGAAAGTTGAAAAGGAAAATTGAATAAATATATATGTTTAATAAACTACGCATGGATTATATAATGAAACAATAGTAACAACAATTTAAAAATTATTACAAGGTACAATAAAAGGTAACTTATTTTTTCCGGGTATGAAAAGGTCTGTGTAAATCACAGAAATCTCAAACCCACCCTGATAATTGTTTGCCAATGAAATATCCGAAATAGTAATATCATAACTGAAAGAAACATTCCATTTATCATATTTCACTCCTGTGGTGAGATGAATGGCATCCATCCAGCGTAAACCTATAGTGAAGTTTAAGTAAGTATCTTTATCATTCACCGGTTCCAATTTATAAAGAGTGGATCCACCGAAATTAATTTCGTTAGCTTTTTTCTGATATGCAAAAAACAAATCCGGTCCTGCCTGAAGTTCTTCAGAAATTATAAAGAGAATGTTGCTATGAATCACAGTACGGAGAGAACGGTTATTTTCAGAACCCAGGAATGTTTCTTCCGGTTGGTTAAGATGAAAAAAAGCCAAACCGGCATTATAACGTGTGTGAAAGGGTTCACTACGGTTAAATAAAAACCCTATGTTTATGTCACTATTTGTAAAACTGCTCCCGGAGGCGTTTTCACCACTGCTCAACGAAGAATTAAAATCCAATCCATCGAACTGATTACCAAAAATCAAATTATTAAAGTCCATTTTTTTTTGAAAAAAGCCGCCCTGAATTCCAAAAGACAGGTATTGATTGCCGGATTGATTTAACGCTTTAATGTACGAAGTGCTCAGCAAAGCCATAAAATTAGTAAGTTTAGCTGAACCGGATTTGTCACTGAGAATTACCACACCCAATCCCAATCCGTTATCTTTCATTTTTTCCTGTAAAATTTTTGAATCAAATGAAAAGGAAGAAGAAATAAAAGGGTTTGAAACACTTGCCCATTGTGAACGATAGTTCATAGTACTACGTATGTTACCCTGAAAGAATCCGGTTAGTGCAGGATTAAGTGTTAAATGAGAATTTAGGTATTGTGAAAAATGAACATCCTGGGATGCTACACTATGAATAATGAAACAGAATATAAATTTTACAATAAAATATTTAATTAGTTTAATCATAATAAAATCATATTTAGTTGCTTTATCAGTAATATTTCAACCCACCTAGGGGGGCAAAAAAATTAATTAAGAATTAAAAATTGTGACACATTAATTATTTTTTAATCCTTAATTATTACCTGATTAACAAAACATCCCCCTTTTGAAATATTTGTTCGCCCGTGTCACTGGATTTTGCAATAATGTAATAAATATACGTATCCATTTCCTGCGGTTTTCCTTTAAAATTCCCATCCCATCCATTGTTGATATCGCTACTTTGAAAAACCATCTCTCCCCACCGGTTGAAAATTTTAAAATCAATCAGTTCTGAAATACCCGCCGGAAAAATAGACAATCTATCGTTGTTTCCATCCCCATTAGGAGAAAATGCTTCCGGTATTTTGACAAGTCCTTTAGGGGCTACGAAAATATTTTTCGCTAAACTATCTGGACAACCGGCTTCATTTTTTGCAATTTGCACTATTTGAAAAATTCCTTCTTTTTGATATGTATAGTTAGGATTTTGTGTTTCGGAACTGTCGCCTGTTCCGAAATACCACTTCCATTGTGTACTGCCGGATGACTTATCCTGAAACGTAATCAATGAATTGTTTATGGTAGGATTTTCGGGTGTAAACACAAAACCGGCTTCGGGTTTATTAATGGCTGAAATATAAAAAGTTTCTTCTGCTCTGCAGGTATCTTCATAAAAATAATAAAGAGTTATTTTATTTTTTCCGGTAGAGAAAATAAAATAATTTGCAGAATCGGAAGAAATCAGTGAAGTGTCATTTAATAACCAACTCCACTGCTTAACCGGAATCTGAAGTTCGGGATTTTGTGATTTTAGATTAAGTGTAAAAGGTGGGCATCCTATCGTATCATTTTTCAAAATTAAGATTTCTGGTTTTCTGAAGATTGCCACAGGATTAACAATTATATTCTTGCAAGCGGAATCCAGAGATGAGATAAGGGTGAGAGATACTTGGTAAGGACCACGGTCAGCGTATTGATGTACGGGGGAAAGTGTTGAATCAATCCTATTGTCTCCGAAATTCCATAGGTACTTTACCGGAAATGTAGAAGAGACATTGCTTTGAAACTGAACGGGAGAGAGATGACACAGATTGCTACCGGAGTATGAAAAGTCGGCAATGATAGTTTCTGCCAGCACCGATTCGATAGATTTTGCTATATAAATGCAATTGTTTGTGTCTTTCAAAATCAAACTGGGACTATAAATTCCGTTTTTTGAATAGATGTGATTGATGCTATCCGGAGGACCTGTTGTTGAATTGAAAAAAACATTACCATCACCAAAATCCCACAGATAATAATTTGAATTTTGGGAAAACCCTTTGAAATTAACAGACAAAGGAACACATCCTGAGTCCTTGTCAAGGAAATAATATCCGTAAGGACCATTTATTTTAATAAATCCATTTTTAGTAATAGTGTCACTGCAACCGGATGTATCTGTTACAATCAATTGAACATTAAAGTCACCGGACAGGTTGTAAATATGCTTTGGATTTTTCAGGTCGGAGTTTTGGGTATCACCAAAAGCCCAGTTCCATTGAATAACATTTCCTATTGAACTGTCCATAAAGGAAACCAACAATGGAGGACAATCTGCCTGAAAAATGTCGGCATTAAAATATGCACTGGGGGGTGTATTAATTTGCAGAGTATCAAATGAAAGAGAATTTTTACATGAATTTGTATCCTGCATATTAATTATTATCGGATACTTACCTGCTACAGCATATTTATGGTTTGAAGTGGTAAGGGTATCGGTAAACGAATCACCAAAATCCCAGATGTATTTATAGAAATTATAATTAGTAAGCAGTTCAAATGATACAGTGTCGTAAAGGCAAGCGGGTTTAGGAGTAATGGTAATATAGGAACCGGGACTGTTTAGAAACTCGGGTTCCGGATGGCTTATTAAAATATTTCTTTTGACCGAGTCGGTACAATTAAGAGAATCAGAAACAAACAATTCAAGATTAAAAAATCCTGGTGTATTAAAAGCATATTCCGGTATAGAATCGGGAGTAGAAATTGAATCAGAACCAAAAACCCATGTATAATTTAAAATCCGTGAAGAAGTAGTTGATAAATTTGTAAGAGCAATGTTTTCTCCTTTACAGAAAACAGAGTCGGATTGAAAAGATGCGAATGAAGCGTCTATACGTATAGTATCAGATAATATAAAACTGCATTGTTCACTACCGATTCCTGTGAAGATAGTTGGAAAATTAATCAACTGTACAATATAGGTGCCTGTATCCTTGTAAATGTGTGTGGGCCTTTTAAACGTTCCCTGTGTTCTTCCCGAATGTTCATTTAAACCTTCGTTTTCTTTTTCAAAAACACCCAATAAAGTGTCGCCATCTCCGAATCTCCACACCCATTGTTGAATAATTGCATATTCCGTTTTTGTGGAATCAAAAAAGTTAAACATATTATTTTTCAGACAGGTACTTTGCGGGGTGACAATCAACTTGGGAATAATGCTGTCAATGTATAAAGTGACAGGACCCTTCACCTGGCAATCTGAAGTGTCATTAAACACAAAAACTGAGATTTCATAAGTACCGGCTTTATTAAAAGTATAGGTAACAGTGTCACCCGGAACGGTGCTAACTAGTAATCTTTTATTTTCTGTTTTAGAGTAAATAGTTAAAGAGTCAAATTGCGTAAATTCTGTGGAAGCGTTATAAAAACCGAATTTAGCAGGGGGAAAGCAGGAAGCCAGACCGGAATTATCAAACAAAAGGCATCCAACCAGTGGGAAAGGAGTTAAAAGTTTTAATGGTTTAATAATGGTATCATAACACCCGAAGTTACCAGAAATAAAACGGATATTTTTAGGCGTAATATCCGGGGAGTAAAGTGTATTAAGAACCGTATCATTTCCAAAAAATGTATCATTAAAACCAACTGTAAAATTATAATAAACAGTAGAAACGGGGTTTAATGAAGTATCAGAAATATAGTCCTCTTTTGCACAACCCGGAGAATTATCCGTATCAAAATTCCAGCAATATTCTGTTGCTTTTACAGAGGTATCCGAAAAAGTAATTACCGGAGTAAAAATTTCATCTAATGTAATGCATAAACTATCGGGTGGTTGTATATCAAAGTCAATGCTTTGAGGTTTCTGACCAATTTTAATAATTTTCCGGAGGGTGTCACTGCATCCTTTTTCCGTTTTAATGATTAACGACAATGTATCTATACCCTGGTTTATAAAAGGAAAAGTCAGATCCCAATTGACAGTGTCACTAAATGACTTATTAATCATCCATTTCCAGGAAATTATAGGGTCTTTGGATTCTGACTCATTGGTAAGTTTTTTTGTATCGGGACAAAAACCAAAAAATGACTGAATTTCAGATAATTCGGGGTCAAATTTAAAATTTGCTACAGGCGGGTCAACTTCCACCTGGTTTATGGAGGTATCTTTGCAATTGTATTTATCAGAAATAATCAGAGCAACATTGTATTTTTTTGTCTCTCGTTTAAAATAAATATTAGGCACTATAGTGTCATTTGAAATAAGAGTAGTTCCATTATCAAAATTCCAAAACCCTGTATAAGGAGCTATTGCTACAGATTTATTTGAAAAATTAAAAGTAAAGGGAACCTGGCATGTATAATTTGTATCTACAGTAAAGCGTGAAAGGGGATGCTCATATATTTTTTTTGTAATACTTCCATTACATCCGTCTTTCAGTGTCACTGTGAGTTTAGCAGAGTACTCTTCTGAGGTGTCTATAAATGTGTGTGAGATATTTTTTTCCAGCAAGAATTTGCCATCACTGAAATCCCATCGCCAGAGAATAGGGCTTGGAACTGTAATATCTGTAAATTTTACAGTAAAAAAGGAATCGCAATACATATCTAAAGAAAAATCAAAGTCAGGTTGAAATTTAATAATTTTCAATTGTTTTGTGACCGAGTCACTGCATCCCATTTCATCCTTTACAACTGAAAGAACATTGATAATCCCGAAATTACTATATGTATGAACAGGATTTAAACCGAAAGCGGTAGTACTATCTCCAAAATCCCATGAATAAATACTCGTAGGATTTGCTGATAAATTTTCAAATGAAATATCAGCAGGCACCTTGCAAACTGCGGTCACTGCATTAAAACCGGCATCTGGCTTGTTAATTTTTATGTATTGGGTCCTGAAAAAATAATCCTGACAACCGTTACCATCGGTAATGATTAATGAAACTGTAAAATTCCCTTTGCTTGTGTAAGTATGGTAGGGTTGTTTTAGAACAGAATTATTTCCATCTCCAAAATCCCACAACCATTCTTTTATAGAACTGGAACCGGGAATACTTTCATCATTAAATGTTACAGTAAAAGGTGCACAACCGGATAAAGTATCTGCGGAAAAATTGCTACCAGGACGCTGAAAAACCTTAATGTGTCCCTGTTTAAAAACGGAATCAGCGTTGGGAGAATAGATAACTTTCAATCGTACACTATAGACACCCGGCTTTGTATAATTGGCTTCAGGATTCTGTAAAACAGACGTATTTCCGTTTCCGAAATCCCATTGCCATTGGGTGGGATTTCCTCCGGAAATATCTTTAAACTTAACAATTAACGGGATACATCCCTTTTGAACGTCTGAACTGAAATCAACTATGGGTTGAGAATAAGTGTTCCTGAAAAAAAAAGTAAAAAGTACTAGATAAAAAATTGGGATTTCTTTTATCATCATAAATAAATTAATGTTTGTAAAGCAATAGTTTCCTAAACGTTTCTAATTTCCCCAAATTTACACAATTCCTCCCTTTTCAGCCAACTTTTTTTATCCTTTTTTTTTACTCGTTTAGGACGTTATTATAATTTAATGTAAATTTGCATAAAAAATCAAAACCATGTCACACAACTCGATTGAATTAACCGATTCAAACTTTGAAGAAAAAGTATTAAAATCAGCCAAGCCCGTTCTTGTAGATTTCTGGGCTGAATGGTGCGGACCTTGCCGGATGGTAGGTCCGGTTGTAGAAGAAATTGCCACAGAAGCCGGCGAAAAAGCAGTGGTAGGAAAGTTGGACGTTGACTCCAACCCAAAAGTATCCATGCAATACGGGATTCGCAGTATTCCTACTTTGTTGTTTTTTAAAAACGGGCAACTTGTGGATAAACAGGTGGGGGTTGTGCCTAAGAACGTAATTGTAGGGAAGTTATTTGCTTGATGACCTCACCCCAGCCCCTTTTCCAAAAAATTTCGAGTAAACTTGTTTTTTTGAATTTATTGTCATACTTTAGAGGTTTAATTACCCTAAAATGAAAAAACTCATACCCTCAGGTCATCTGTTTCCGATTGTTTTATCACATTTTTTCTTCCTGTTTTTTATATCAGAAAGTGTTTTTTCACAACCCTATCCCAAAGGGGATGATCGGAATTTTGAGAAAAACCGACTCTTCATTAAATTAGTAAATTCCATTGATTTTCCTGCAAGGGATTATAAACCTGTGGGTAGAAGCAAAAATGTAGAAACCGGTATAAAAAATCTTGACAAAGCATTTAACTTGTTTAATGTGCATGAAGTAAAAAGTTTATATAAAAAAGAAAAACTTGAAAAAATTCCCAATGAATTAAAAGAAAAAATTAAAAATACCTTATTAATTGAGTGTTCTGAAAATGAGAAAACACTTCTTCAACAACTTAAAGAATTACCTGAAATAGAATACGCTGAAAGGGTTCCAATTCTCTTTCCTTTTGGAACTCCTGACGACCCCAAGTATGTAGATGGCACACAATGGTATCTTGATACTATACATATAGAAGAAGCATGGCAGTACACTCAGGGAAACAATGGAATAAAAGTGGCAGTGATTGATTTTTCATTCTTTACCGGACATGAAGATTTACAAGGAAAATTTGTTGACGCATTCGACGCTGTTGCCGGAGATGCTGATGTAAACCCACCTGATAATTCTGTTTCACATGGCACTAAAGTGGCGGGTTTAATTGGAGCTGTTACTAATAATACAATTGGAGTGGCAGGCGCAGGTTATAATATTCAAATGATACCTATTAAGATAAATGAAGATGCAAGTCCTTATGGTTCAAATGCACAAGCAATCTTAGATGGGATTGATTATGCAGTTGAAAAGGGCGCCAGAGTAATTAATTTAAGCATAGGTACACCTGAATTAAGCATCACACAACAAAATAAACTCGAATTAGCACATTCAGCAGGTGTCGTAATTGTAGCGGCATGCGGGAATGATAATAATAACGTTCCCATGTATCCAGCGGCATTTAATTTTGTGATTAGTGTAGCAAATACTACTGTAGGAGACATAAGGTATGGAACATCCAGTTTCGGACCGGGGGTTGACGTAGCGGCTCCGGGCGGTGGTGATGGTCCAATGATTCGTTTTTGCACTACAGGAGCCACTGACGCTTATGGAGACGGAAGCGGTGGTACTTCATTTTCTGCTCCATTAGTATCAGCCGTCTGTGCCCTGATGATAGATGTTAACCCGGCATTATCACCAACACAAGTAGAAGAAATACTTGAAAAAACATCTGTTAATATAGATGGGTTGAACCCTGGTTATGAAGGATTGCTTGGAGCAGGAAGGGTACATGCAGGAAATGCTGTAAAAGAAGCATTGAATTACCGGGCAAATTTTTCAGCCGATTTTGTGAATGTCTGTCCTAATCAAACTATTAATCTGAAACTCGATTCCAACGATGTGAGTGCCACTTATCAATGGGACTGTACCGGTGGCACGCCTTCCTCATTTACAGGTTCAGGTCCCTTCACTTTAAATTATTCTTCGCCTGGTACATATTCAATTTCCTGTCAGGTTACCAATACTTATGGAACTTTTACGTTACTTAAAAATAATTACATTACTGTAGCCAACATTGGGATATCACTTCCTTTCAAAGAAGATTTTACAGGAGATTTTTTGAGCCGGGGTTGGTCAATCTGGAATGGGGATAATTCTTATACGTGGGAAAAATACGATTCAATTAATTTCGGTACAGGTTCGATAAATAATACTAATCTGTTCGTTAATAATTACATGTACAATGCTGTAGGAAAAAGGGATAGCATAACCTCTCCCCTATTGTCTTTAAACGGAGAAACAGATGCATTTCTTAGATTTGATGTAGCATACGCCCGGTATGATAATTTCACTGCCGACCAATTAAACGTTCTGGTAAGCAACGATTGCGGACAGACATGGAATTCCGTATATCTTAAAGCAGGTGCGCTATTGGAAACAGTGCCACCAACCACTTCCCTTTTTATTCCTAAAAAACCCTCTGAATGGAGGACAGAGATTGTTGATTTAAGCGCCTATTTAAACAGCAATATTTTAATAATTTTTGAGAACACTAACGATTATAGTAACGCACTTCATATAGATAATATTGAAATTTACTCGTCTAAAATATCACCCACTGCTGATTTTATAATGTATGAAAAGGAAATTTGCCCTACGAAAACTATAACTGTTAAAGATGTTTCCACCGGAGGAGCTAATAGCTGGACCTGGAGTTTTGAGAATGGCGCTCCTTCCTCTGCAAGTGGACCCGGACCCCATACAGTGACATTCAGTTCTGCGGGTGATTTTGCAGTTTCAATGACAGCAACTAATGCAGTGGGCTCAAATTCTATTTCTCAAAATATAAAGGTAACCAACGGAATAAAACCAGGGTTTCTGCTTGATTTTGAGGATGGTGTTTTTCCTCCTACAGATTGGAATGTCAGCAATACTGACAGTAATATTACCTGGATGCTTGATGTAAATGCTCAGGGCTATGGTACCAGTACTAAATGTATAAAATTACCTTATTTTGGTAATCGCCGGAAGGAGGTTTATGATTACTTTTTTTCTAATCTGATTGATTTTAAAGATGCGGTGAATCCACGTATTGAATTTACGTATTCTTATAAAGAGTTTTCAAGTCCTGCTCCACCAACTTACGATTTTTTATTAATACAGTATGGAGAACCTTGCTCCTTTGAAAGCACTCCTTACCTGATGCAATTCAACTATATATGGTATGATTTCGACGCAGGACTTTCTACAGACCCAGGGAGTATATCTACCGAATGGATTCCTAGTACATCTTCACATTGGAAAATAAAAGATACTTCTCTTGCACCTGTAACAGGATCGTCCCGAAATATTTATTTAGGGGGTTATGATGGTGGGAAAACGGGCAATAGTATTTATGTAGATGATGTTATTATCAAGTCAGATAATTATTCCCCTATAAAAGTCATCAATTTTACTTTATCAAATCCTGCCAATAAAGATGTAAAAATTGAATGGAATACGAATTATGAAATTGATAATTCCCGTTTTCTTATTGAAATAAAAAAAGGAACCACAGGAAGTTACGTTATGATTGACTCCGTAGATGGATTGCCTGATTCGAGAGTTTTTATATCCTATCAAAAAACTGAGCTCTCTCAACCTGCTAATGATTGGCTGTATTACAAATTAAGCACCCGAAATATTAAAGGATATGTTGAATTCCGTGTGATGGATTCAATATTTATTTCTTCCCCTGACAATACTCCTCCCGTAATTTTACTTACAGGAAATGACACTATTACTATTTTCAAAGGAACTACTTACAATGACCTTGGCGCAACGGCATCGGACGATGTGGATGGCGATATAACCAATAAAATAATAATTGTTAATCCTGTAAACATAAACATGGAAGGAACTTATATTATCACATATAATGTTAGCGACATGGCTGGCAACCCGGCACAGGAAGTTACAAGAGTTGTTATGGTTATAGCTGATGTTATTCCTCCTGTTATTACATTAGTTGGAAACGATACTGTTAATGTATCTGAGGGCACTACTTATAATGATGCAGGAGCTACTGCTTCCGATAATAAAGATGGAGATCTAACAAACAATATTGTTGTTAACAACACTGTAAATACAACTATTGAGGGAACTTATTTTGTAACTTATAATGTGAGTGATGCCGCCGGGAATCCGGCAGTTGAAGTAAAAAGAGTTGTCATTGTGACACCCTACATCTGCACGTTGATTGCGAATATCAACAATAAAATTGATGTGAACTGTTTTAATGGAGGTGACGGAGAGATTTCCGTATTAGCAAATCAGGGAGTTAGCCCATACAGTTATAAATGGTCAGACGCATCGGCTCAAATTACTTCAACAGCAATTAATTTAATCGCCGGAACTTTTACAGTAACCGTAACAGATACCAAAGCGTGTACAGTGACAGTCAGTGCCACTATTACTCAGCCCTCCGGTGTCACAGTTTCATTTTCAAATACTATTCATACAACCTGTGGTTTTAATAACGGGAGTGTCACAGCGGTGGGGAGTGATGGAACTCCCGGCTATAATTATAGTTGGAGCAATTCAAGTAATACACCTGCAATAGGAGGTCTTCAGTCAGGAATTTACACAGTAACGGTTTCTGATTTACAATCATGTACAAAATCTGCTAATGTCACTATAAATCCTTCCAGTATTTTTTCCATAACTCTAAACTCCACGTTTGCCACTTGTGGAAAATCAAATGGAACTGCCACTGCAACCATTACCGGAGGAAAGTCACCATTTTTGTATGATTGGAATGATCCAAATTTCCAAACAACTGCTACTGCTGACAGTTTAGGAGCCGGAAGTTATTATGTTACTATTGTCGATGCCAATGGTTGTTTAAAAATTGATACCGCTTTGGTGACACAACCATCCATGCCAACTATTGGCTTTGACATTTTGGATGCTTCCTGTGAATTACCTAATGGTGTATTGACAGCGAAACCCACGGGAGGTGCTTCTCCTTATACTTACAAGTGGTCCTATAACAATGCCACTTCACAAACAATATCTTCACTTTTATCAAACAGTTATACAGTGACAGTAACCGATGGAAATGGTTGTACTGTGTCAGCCGATGCTATTATAGGAGAATCATCAAGACCTCAGGGATTTATTTCTGGGGTTAATCCTGCGTGCGCCGGTGTAACTAACGGTTCTGTAAATCTCACAATCAGTGGTGGCACTACACCGTATTCTTATGCATGGTCAACCGGCTCTACTACAGAGGATTTATCTGCCATTTCTACGGGCACATATTCAGTAACCATGACAGATAGTAAAGGATGTACTGTATTTCAGACTATTACGCTTGGTGCGGGAGTAACAGTAAACTTGTCGGTAACTTCCACTAATATTACTTGCTTTGGATTAAAAAATGGCACTACATCCTCTTCAGTTTCCGGAGGGACCCTCCCCTATTCATATAGCTGGATACCTGTATCCGGAAATACTCCCGGGTTGAGTGGACTTTCAGCGGGTACATATACTGTGACTGTAACAGATAATGTTGGTTGTTCGGCAGAAGGTTCAACAGTTATAAATGAACCCAATGCTGTAATTGCAGATTTTGATCCTGTAAACAGGTCTGTGAAAACAGGAGATACTGTAAAATTTATTAATAATAGTTCCGGAGCCGTATCGTACAAATGGAATTTCGGAGATGGTGGCATCAGTACAGAAACTCTCCCTACGCATGTTTATTCGGGCGCATCCACGTTTACAATTACTTTAGCCGTATATGATAATAATGGTTGCAAGTCAAATGTTTCTATTGACTCTGTAAGTGTAAGCAGTACCTCTATTCAAAATGATTCACTCATTAAAAATGCGATTGTTGTTTACCCAAATCCTGTCAATCAATTTTTTATCATAAAATTTCCACCTTCATTGATAAATGAAAATACTGAATTACTCTTATCAGACATGAATGGGAAATTATTAATTAAAGCGTTAGTAAGTGTGACATCACCTACAAACGAGATAGAAATTGCTACAAATGATTTACCATCGGGAGTTTACATTCTACATATTAATTCTACTAAATTCAAAAAAACTTTTCTGGTTGGAAAGGTGAAGGAATAGGGGGTGGAGGTATAAGGGGTATAGGGGTATAGGGGTATAGGGGTATATGGGTATAGAGTGTCGGAATATGGGAGTGTCGGAGGAATTTATCAAAAGTTCAATTATATGTGATATTATTCCATGTACTTCCTGTACCAATACTGAAAAACCAACAAGCTCCATATAGTGGATGTAATATCCCCGGGACTTTTTGATTTGAGTTTGTTTTTAAACTCAAGAATTTTTTCATAATTAAATAAATTTTGTTCACGGATTTTTGATTCATATAAAAGATCTTGCCAGAGAAAAGAATCCAGTTCATTGCGAAACCAATTTAACAAGGGAACTTCAAATCCTTGCTTCCGGTGTGACATGATTTCGGGAGGAATAATTTTTCGATATGCATACCGGAGTATTTGTTTTCTCGTTATTCCTGAAATTTTATAGTTTGATGAAAGTGAAAATGCGTAATCAACTAAATTGTGATCCAGAAATGGCACTCTCACTTCAAGTGAATTAGCCATACTCATTAAATCAATTTTATTCAACATATCACCGGGTAAAGAAAGGTGCATATCAGAATAAAGTATATCGTTGATTCCTTTTCTATCATTTACAAATCTTGTAAAATAATTTATTGTATTTGAAAAATCAGAGAGTTGTTGAGGATGATTCAATAAATCATTAACTTCATTATCCATTAAAAATCCACACCAATCCCAATATCTTTTTTCAGCAGAAGAATAAGCGTTATTTGAAAATCGTTTAAGTTTTCTTATGGCATTGGCTAAATTACTTTGTTTTGACTGGGGGAAAAAAGAAAGTAAAGGGTTTACAAAAGATAATAACGGTAAAAAGAATTTCCATTTTCTTAAAAGAAATTCTGCAAAATATTTATTATATCCGCCAAATAATTCATCACCGCCGTCTCCCGACAAAGCAACTTTTACTGAATTCCGGGTTAATTTTGATAGGATAAAAACAGGTAATGCCGAAGAATCGCCGAACGGTTCATCCAGGTAATCTAATACATTGAACAACTCTTTATATAAGTCATCTTTAGTTAATTTGAAAGTTTGATGCTGGGTTTTAAATTTTTTAGCAACAATTTCTGCAAATTGTGATTCATTAAACTCCGGTTCATTTTCAAAACCAATTGTGAAAGTTTGTAAGTCATTTTTTTGCTGTGAAGCATGGTAACAAATAATGGAAGAATCAATCCCTCCGCTCAGGTACGCTCCAAGCGGAACATCAGAAATTAACCGGTTTTGCACTGATTTATGGATAAGTGTTCTTATATCTCTGGAAGCGTGCTTGAAACCAATAACTTTGTTATTATTTGAATCATCCGGTATAAAAACTGAATAATATTTTTTTTCTTCCACTCTTCCGTTTTTGATTATTACGTAGTTTCCCGGTTCTATTTTTCTTACGGATTTAAAAATTGAAAAAGGTGCAGGAATATAATTTAAATGAAAATAAAGAGCCAATGAATGGTAATTCAATTCTTTATTTATTCCCGCGGAAAGCAATGCTTTTAATTCAGATGCAAATACTATTTTTTCATTATCCTGATAAAAATGCAAGGGTTTTATTCCGATTCTGTCACGGGCAATAAATAACGTGTTTTCTGACTTATCAAGAATGGCAAAAGAGAAGAAGCCATTGAGCATTTTAAGACATTCTACTCCGAAAAATATATAAGCTTTAAGTAAAACCTCGGTATCAGAATTACTAAAAAATTTAATTCCTTTTTCAATTAATTTGCTTTTAATTTCCTTATGATTATAAATTTCACCATTATAAATTATAACATACCTGCCTGATTCATCTTCCATGGGTTGATTTCCATTTTGACTTGTGTCAATGATAGATAAACGGGTATGTACCAGCAGAATATTCTTATGAATGAAATGTCCGGAATTATCAGGTCCTCTTTGATTCAGCGATTTGATAATGAAAGGGACTTGTGATAATCCGAATGGATTATCGGAAGATAATGAGATGGAGCCGAAGATACCGCACATAGTTTTAATAAGGGAAAATAGGTATAGGGTATAAGGGTATAAGTATATAATCTTAATTACCGGATTCCCGGATTGTTTTCAAATCCAGTACTCCCATAAATAAACCTGCAAAGAAAGTTTGTAATCCAAATATAATCAGGATAACAGCGGGAATAATGACACGAAGTGAGTTTTTATAATCCAGATGTCCAAAGTTCAAATCAGACCAGATTTTAAATTGATAAGATATGAATAAAGCACCTACAAAAATTATAATGACACCAAAAAATAAAAGCCGGTCAACATTTATTGCCGGTAATTTACTGTCAGGAAAAATTTTTATTAATGCAGTAAATTTTTTTGCAAAGAGGGAAAATAACAATGCCTGGTATCCCACAATCAACATTACGGCAGAAACGAGATATGTATTAACATCCAATTCAATTTTTTTGAATTGGAATGGTTGAAAAATAACCTGATTAATTAATAGTAATCCCAGAATAAAAAGGATAAACCCTGGTATTTTAAAAGTCCAACGTGGTGACATAAGTAACATAAAGCGGAGAATTTTCCAACCGTCTGACCACGACTTTAGATGAGGGGGTCTGGATCTGCCATCTTTATGTAATGTAATTGGAACTTGAGCTGTTTTTAGTTTCCATAAAGATGCTTTTATAACCATTTCGGAGGCAAACTCCATTGCCGCAGTAGTCATATTCATTTTTTTAAATGCCTCTATGGTAAATGCTCTCATGCCACAATTCAAATCATTTACTTTGCTCCGAAACAATAACTTACTTAGAAGGGTAAGACCCGGATTCCCAAAATATAAATGATGGAAAGGCATGGCGCCTGACTTTACCGTACCGCCACCCCATGGCAGACGGCAACCCATTACATATTCGTAGCCCTCTTTTAATTTATTATAAAATTTATCAATTTCACTGAAATCGTAACTGTCATCTCCATCGCCCATTAATACAAACTTGCTTTTTGCAGACATTATGCCATGATAAAGCGCATTGCCGTACCCTTTAAACGGTACGTTCACTACTCTTGCACCTTCTTTAATTGCAATTTCTTGGGACGAATCTGTACTTCCATTATCCGCCACCACTACTTCTCCGTTAATTCCCATTTCAGAAAATTTTCGAATGGCTTTTCGTACACATTTACCAACGGTTTCTGCTTCATTCAGGCAAGGTATTATGACAGTAAAATCAAACATTTCTCAATATTCGTTAAAATAACAGAGATTTTCTATTTATTTGCAATATTATTAAAAGAATTTTGAAAGTTGAATGGGTGGGTGGTTAGATGGTTAGATGGTTAGATGGTTAGATGGTTGGTGTTTGATGTTTGATGTTTGTTGTTTGATGTTTGTTGTTTGATGTTTGTTGTTTGATAGATAAATTGTAATAATAAAATGTTTTAAAAATTACTAAAAAAAAGTGAAAGCTCAGGAGTCAAAAACAGATTTTTCGTATGCGCAGGTTATACCTATTTTTATTTCCATTGCTATTTATTTTTCAGTAGTATATTTTCTTCAGCTTTATGAAAATGCATCAGTGGAAAACAATCCACATCCGGATAGCAGTACTTATTTGAATGGTGCACGTTTGTTGTTTCAGGTAGGTTTTACCCCTGAAAAACATCGTCCAATTGGAATTTCTTTAATTCTTGGTTTACCATACTTGTTCAATTGTAGTGAAGTTGTAATAAAATTTTATATTTTGTTTTTACAATTTTTATGCTGGGTAGGAATGCATTTACTTATTTATCAAATGGTAAAGAAATGGATAAGAAAAGAAATTGCGATTTGGGTAATTCCTGTTTACACAATTTTTATATCTCCATTATTTTATACTTTTTTCATTCTTTCGGATACAGTATTTTCCTTTTTTATTCTTCTCGCTGTATTTTATTTACAAAAATATTTTATTAATCCCCATGGAAAGTATTTTACAATTTTTTGTACCATTATTTTCTATTCTGCGCTCATAAAACCAGTTATATATTATTTCGCCATTTTTGTTTTTATTGCTGTAATCATTCTCTATATAACGAAAATACTCAAATCTCCGGAATTCAGATTTATTCATACTGTATTAATCATTTTTGCTTTTATATTTACCATTGGCCTTCAATTGGGTCTTATGTATAATCATTTTGGTGTTATGAGTCCAACCCTTCAGAACGAAAGAGCAAAATACTATATGATTTTTATGGCTGAGAGTATTGAAAAGGACGAAAATCCTGCATTAACCAGGGACAATTTTGATAAAATAATTGATTACACAATGAAAAACAACCAAAATACATGGGAAAAAGTTGTAAATCAGAAATTTGATAGTATGTTGAAATTTAAAAAGTATTATTTAATGCGTGGATATTTTTCGAGTTTAAAATCAAATCTTACCGAAAGTTCAAACATTGAAAGTACTTTAAAAAATTACAGAGAAAGTTCGAATTTTACAACTTACACAAGATTGGCTGATTTCGTTACCGGTTGGGAAAACAAGTTACAAACGTTTTTGTTTATATTAAATGGAATAATAATTTGTGTTATTATCATAAAAAGAAAAGTCATCGAAACTTCTATCTGGTTTCCGACAGTAATTGTGTCTTTTATTTTATGTACTTATCTTTACTTTTTAAGTGGAGTTGTTTTTTGGGGGGAAGGAAGATACAGTTTGCCTCAATTTCCAATCAATATTTTTATTTTGGTAGTACTATTAAGCAAATTTAGGAGCACTGTTAAAGCACTTTCATAATTGAAATATACTTCTCAGCCCATTTTTCCCATGAGTATTTTTCTAACACATCATTAAAGCCAGTAAGCAAATTCCTTTTAATATTTTTTTCAATCGATTTTGCAATTTCTTCGGGTTTATAAGGATTAAAAAAGTTAGAGTCGCCAGTTACGATTTCCCGGAAGACGGGAATGTCACTGCAAATAAAAGGAATAGTTGAATGCATTGCTTCTAATAAGGGCATTCCGAATCCCTCATAGATGCTTGGGAAAACAAATAAATTTGCCCCTTTATAAAAACATGCAAGCTCTGATTCAGTTAAACCATAAAAAAACCGTACATCATTCATCAATTTGTTGTTTTTAATAAAATTATTTACCTGCGTTGTGTCATCACTTCTTTTGCCAACTGCAACCAATGGAATATTAATATTCCTTTTTTTTAGAATTAACATCGCTTTTAGCAAGTTTAAATAATTTTTACGTTTTTCAATATGTCCGACTGTCAAAAGATATTCCTGTGGAAGATTATATTTCATTTTTATCTTTTGCACCTTTTCCACTGATGTATTGCAATTCAAGAATTCGGGTGATAGAGCATTTCCCACTACTTCTACTCTTGCCTTCGCAGAAAATTTGAGTATTTCATTTTTCATGGTTTGAGAAACAGTAATGATGGCATCTGCCTCTTTCAAAGCATTTGTTGTAATTCTTTGACTAAACCATCTTCTGGGCAATGAGTACCATTCAGGAAAATGAACGTATCTCAGATCATGAATAGTTAATAGTGTTTTCCCTTTATTGTATTTAAGTAATGGAAGATAGGATGTATCAAAAATATGAACTTGATTTTTTTGTAAGATCTGATTTATCGTTAATTTTCCTAAGAGATGGCGTTGAATAACACTATTACTTAACAACCCGGTTTTTATAAACTGTACATTTTTCTGTGGAATAATTAACTCATTCGGTTTCGAATCTTTTGGCTCCAGTACAAAAAATTGGGTATCTGTTGCTTTACGGATGACTGTAGAATATAAACCTGCAAAACGATTTCTGGCACCGGAAGGTTCCTGATCGTTGTAGTGGCAGGCGTTAATGGCGATATTCAATTGAATTAAAATTTATTAATAAGGAATAATGGAATGTTGGAATATTGGGTTCGGGTTCCCTGAAATTACCACGACAAATTCTCCTCTTGGTTCAATTTTTTCAAAATGGTTTAGCAATTCATCTGCGGTGCCACGAATTGTTTCTTCATATATTTTTGATATTTCTCTGGAAACAGAAACCAAACGGGTGACACCAAAAATTTCTTTTATTTCTGCTAGCATTTTTTTTATACGATAGGGTGATTCATAAAAAACCATAGTTCTGGTTTCATTCTTCAGTGACATTAATTTATTTAATCGTCCCTTTTTCTGTGGGAGGAACCCCTCAAACACAAATGAATGAAGTGGAAAGCCGGATAAAATTAAAGCAGGTACAAAAGCAGTAGGACCCGGAAGACATTGCACGGGAATTTGATTCTTAATACATTCTCTGACTAGAATAAAACCAGGGTCAGAAATTCCAGGCGTTCCTGAATCGCTGACAAGCACTAAATTTTCACCATTACCTATAAAAGACAAAACTTTTTCAAGAACTTTTTGTTCATTTCCGGCAAAAAAAGAAAACATGGGTTTATGGATTCCAAAATGGAGCAGTAATTTTCCTGTATTACGGGTATCTTCTGCAATTACACGATCACAGGATTTTAATGCTTCTATAGCTCTAAAGGTGATATCCTTTAAATTGCCAATGGGTGTTGGGACAATGGTTAGTTTTGCTATATTGACTTGGTTTGCTTGCATAAATTCAGGTTCAAATTTACATGAAAAATTTTACACTTTCTATAAGATCTCACCCCAGCCCCTCTCCAAAAAAATGGAGAGGGGTTAAAGAGCGTCTGAATTTTTATTCGTCTTTGTGTAAATCAAAATTTTAATGGATATTTGCCCATTCATGTTTAAAACATAAAATATGTTCAAATCTCTCTTTCGAAAAAAACCGATATCCGGAATACTTGAAGAAACTAAAAAAGGGGCCGGAGATGTTCATGCAACACATCTGGAAAAAACGCTAACTACACGGGATTTAACTGCTTTTGGGATTGCCGCAATTATTGGTGCCGGAATATTCAGCACTATAGGAAATGCGGCGGCGAGCGGAGGTCCGGGAGTAGCATTTCTTTTTATATTCACAGCCATTGCCTGCGGTTTTTCTGCCTTGTGCTATGCAGAATTTGCTTCCATGATACCGGTTTCCGGTTCCGCTTATACCTATTCTTATGCCGCTTTCGGAGAAATCATTGCCTGGATTATAGGATGGGATTTACTGCTTGAATACGCCATTGGAAATATTGCTGTTGCCATATCCTGGTCTGATTATTTTACATCGCTTCTTAGTGGATTGAATGTTCATATACCTGAATGGCTCACTATGGATTTTCTAACTGCCAAAAGAGGATTTTCAGAAGTGTCACAGCAGTTATCACATCATATTCCTGTCAGTGACATTAATTCATTAAAAATGGAAGCATACCACGCTTGGCAAAATGCACCTGTTATCGGAGGATTTCATTTTGTAATTGATTTTCCTGCCATGTTAATTAATGTATTTATCACTTATCTTGTTTATATAGGAATCAAAGAATCAAGAAATGCAAGCAATATTATGGTAGGAATAAAACTTCTGGTTGTGGTTATGGTAATAATTATTGGATTTTTTTATATACAACCAGCCAACTGGCATCCGTTTGCCCCTAATGGATTATCGGGTATTTTGAAAGGTGTTTCTGCAGTTTTTTTCGCTTATATAGGATTTGATGCTATTTCCACTACCGCTGAAGAATGTAAAAACCCACAAAGGGATTTGCCAAGAGCCATAATTTACTCACTGATAATATGCACTGTTTTATACGTATTAATTTCATTGGTGCTCACAGGAATGGTTCCCTATCATGAGTTGGCAGTAGGTGACCCGTTAGCTTTTGTATTCGCAAAAATAAACATGCATTGGTTCAGTGGCATTATTGCATTTAGCGCTGTAGTGGCAATGGCATCTGTATTATTGGTATTCCAGATGGGACAACCAAGAATCTGGATGAGCATGAGCCGAGACGGATTATTGCCGCCAATTTTTTCTAAAATTCATCCAAGATTTCACACTCCTTCTTTTTCAACTATCATCACCGGGTTATTGGTGGGCATTCCGGTTCTTTTCCTTAATTTAGTGGAAGTAACAGACCTGACCAGCATAGGAACTTTGTTTGCCTTCGTGCTTGTCTGTGGGGGTGTTTTAATATTAAATAATGACCCAAAAACACCTGAGCGAAAATTTAAAGTTTACTACATAAATGGAAAATGGATAGTGCCACTTCTGTTTTTTGTAGCTTGGATTTTTCTGTTTTGGTTTGATGATAAAAGTTTTATGGCATTTTTTCAGAATATTGATTTAAAAGAACCCTCACTATCAGGATGGGATGTTTTTAAGCATAGAATTCCATTATGGATATTTATTATCTCCTCCTTTTTTATTGCTTATTATACTTTTAAAAAGAATCTTTCCCTGATTCCGGTTTTAGGACTTTCCAGTTGTTTATATCTGATGACGGAATTGGGAATAACTAATTGGACGCGATTTGCCCTATGGTTGTTGGTTGGGTTGATTATTTATATTTTTTATGGGTATAGGAATAGTAAATTGAAAAAGTTAGATGGTTAGATGGTTAGATGGTTAAGAAAATTTTCACAAACTATAAAAATTTAATATGGAAAAAAAATTTCTGAAATTAGATGATGTAAAAGCATACAAAATTGCTTTTAATCTTAGCAATTATGTATGGGATGTTGTAATACATTGGGAAGGGTTTGCCAAATGGCATTTAGGTGGACAATTTGTAGATGCTATTGATTCAATCTCAGCCAATATTGCTGAAGGTTTTGGACGATACCATAAGAAAGATAAAATTAAGTTTTATAGATATAGTCAAGGCTCTCTCAAAGAATCCTTTGATTGGAATGAAAAATCAAAAATAAGAAAACTTCTAAGTGAAAAGCAGTATAATAAGATTTTCGGAGATCTTCAAAAATTGCCACAGGAAATTAATTATTTGATTAATATTACAAATCAAAAATTATCTTTATAATCATTCATTTGGTATGAGGTAGTAACCATATTAACCATTTAACCATATTAACCATTTAGCCATATTAACCATTTAACCCTATTAACCATTTAGCCATTAAAACAATCATCTTCATATTATTAAATTTCTCATTAACATTCGCACAAACCCTCACTCCCGAAGAAATATTCAGTAAAGTGGATTTGAGTGTTGTTACTATTTTTTCTTTTGCAGATAATAAAACATTGTCACAAGGTTCCGGCGTAGTATTGACGGAAGAGGGAATGGTAGCCACTAATTATCATGTTTTTGCAGGAGGTGATAAACTGATTGTAAAACAAAAAAATAAAATCATCAATCAGGTTCAAATTCTTGGCGTGGATGTAGAACAAGATGTAATGATGATCAAGATACCCCCTAAGAGTTTTCCTCATTGCAGAATCGGGAAGTCAGGTGATTTGAAAATTGGTCAGCGGGTTTATGCTATCGGAAGTCCTCAGGGATTAGAGAATACATTTACGGAGGGAATTATTTCAGGCATCCGACAATTGGATGAAAATAATCAAAATTTTTTACAAACTACAACCGCTTTATCTCCCGGTTCCAGTGGAGGAGCGCTGGTAAATGCTAAGGGAGAATTGATTGGTATATGTACTATGACACTAAGTTCTGAGGGACAATTGCTAAACTTTGCCATTCCTGTAGATGAATTAGATAAAGTAAAAATCAAAAATATATCTGATAAAAGAAGTTTAGACGCCTTTAACTACTTTTTTGTAGGAAGCAATGCGTTCAGGACCGGAAATTATGAGAAAGCAAAAAATAACTTTCAGAAATCCATTCAATCAAATCCAGAATATACAGTGGCTTTTAATAATCTTGGAATCACCTACGACCGCTTACAGGATTATTCCAATGCGGTCACAAATCTTGAAAAAGCAGTGGAATTAGATCCCGGTTATGCTATTGCCTGGGCGAATTTAGGGGTAGTTTACCGCCACGATAAGGATTATAAAAATTCAGTAAAAGCCATCATGCAGGCAATTAAATTGAAACCGGATAATGCTAAGTATTTCTATAATGCTGGGCTTGCATATTTCTCAAAAGGCGACTTTGCAGATGCGGTTATCCATTATAAGAAAGCGATTGAACTGGAAAAAAATTATTTTGAAGCATATAATAATATTGGTGTTATTTATTTTAATGAAAATGATTTCGAAAAGGCGGTAGAAAATTACAGGAAGGCAGTAGATATTAATCCTAAATATTCCACAGGGCAGGAAAATTTGGGATTAGCTTGCCTTAAAAACAAGCAATATAAAGAGGGTGCCACTTCCTATCGATTGGCAATTAAATATGGTGTAAATACCATAGAAGCATTCTACAATCTGGCAAAATGTTATTTTTTAACAGGTGAATATGAAGAGGCAATCCGTTATTTTTTGAAAGTGACCGATAAGGATCCCATGCATGCAAAATCATTTTATTTTTTAAGTTTATGCTATGAGAAAACAGGATATCAGATGAAAGTAAATGAGCATCGCTTACATTCTTTTGCAATAAAGCCAAACTGGAAGAATGCCACAGCGGAGGAATTGTATGGGATGTTGGTGGAGTGATTGTTATAAAAAAAAAAAATATGTCCAAAACCAAAACCGTCTTCTACTGCCAAAACTGCGGCACTCAATCGCCTAAATGGATTGGCCATTGTCACCAATGCGACCAATGGAACACTTACGTGGAAGAAGTAATTCAGAAAGCTGATGACAATGAAAGGGGTTGGAAATCCGGCTCAACCGGACAGGTGGCACAAAAACCGGTGGCACTGGAGCATGTGGATTACCTGAAAGAACAGAAAATCGAAACGAAAGATGCTGAATTAAACCGGGTGCTCGGCGGAGGAATAGTCAAGGGATCGGTGGTTTTAATTGGCGGTGAACCGGGTATCGGTAAATCCACCTTATTATTACAAATAGCTCTCTCATTATCCGGGAAAAAAATATTATACATTACCGGAGAAGAAAGCGAGCAACAAATAAAAATGCGTGCCGAACGAATCGGAGCAAAAAACCAAAATTGTTTCATCCTCTGCGAAACGGGCACGCAAAATATTTTTAAACAAATTGAATTGTTCTCTCCGGAAATTGTCATTATTGATTCCATTCAAACGCTTCATTCTTCCTTTATTGATTCCGGAGCGGGTAGTATTTCCCAAATCAAGGAATGTGCCGCTGAACTGATAAAATACGCCAAAGAAAGTGGCACTCCCGTTTTTCTGATAGGACATGTAACCAAAGAGGGAAGTATTGCCGGTCCAAAAATATTAGAACATATGGTTGACACCGTGCTTGCCTTTGAAGGCGACCAGCATCACCTTTACCGGATTTTACGGACCACCAAAAACCGTTTCGGTTCCGCTTCAGAATTAGGAATTTATGAAATGACGGGTTGCGGGTTAAGGGAGATAACAAATCCCTCTGAGATTTTACTAAACCAACGGGATGAAAATTACAGCGGCATTTCGGTGGGTGTCACTATAGAAGGAAACCGTCCCTTACTTATTGAAGTTCAGGCGTTGGTGACACCTTCTGCTTATGGCACACCCCAGCGGAGTGCCACTTGTTTTGATTTACGGAGAATGAGCATGCTGTTAGCCGTATTGGAAAAGCGGTGTGGATTTCGTCTGGGAGTTCAGGATATATTCCTGAATATTGCAGGAGGAATCAAAACTGAGGATCCTGCTTTAGATCTTTCCGTATTGTGTGCAGTAATATCTTCTTTCAATGACATTCAGATACCGGCAACTTCCTGCATGACGGCTGAGGTGGGATTAAGCGGAGAGTTAAGACCTGTCAACCGGATTGAGAGCAGGATTAGCGAGGCGCAAAAGCTTGGATTCAAAGAAATTTTCGTATCCCGATATAATCTGAAAGGGATAGATGTGTCAAGGTTTCAGTCGGGAAAAAACGCAATAAAATTGAGCGCGTTTACCAGATTAGAAGAGGTTTTGGGAGCGTTTAGGGTGAGTTGAATATTACTTGAAATTAATATTCCTTTGGTTCGAAGTCCTTATTGTTTAATATTTTATCCGGATTGTGTAAAAACATACAATCCTGCACGGTTAGCTTTTACTTTCACTTTTTCTGGAATAACAAACCCTGCTATTCCTGCAATTATTTTACAATTTTTGAACTTTGGAAATTCTTTTCTAAAAGCGGGTATCTTTTTAGATATAAATTTAGCTAATGATTCCGTATGAAATTTATGTTTTACTTCATTTACGGAAACATAATTACCATTGGTAAGGACAATGTCGTATTCGGCATCATCGGTTTTCATATTCCTGACGATTTTATCAAATCTTATTTTTCCTATCACCGGATTATTTTCAAAACCTCTGAAAAAAAATTCTTCTCCCGCCTCCCCTATATTATTGGAAAGTCCACCGTATTTTCTTCCGATATCATTTATTAGCGTTTTGGTTTCCTGTAATTGTTTAGCAGTTTCCTGGAATTTTTTATCCGTTTCCTTAAACATTTGCCAAACTATTTCAAAGGTTAAGGGTTGTTGTGTTTGTAGTTTCATTTTATTGATAGATTGAAGGTTAATTTTTTACAGATATACAAAATTTTCTACAATTGAATTTAATAAAAACATTCCATCCTTATTCCCCAAATCCGGGTCTGAAGCTCTTTCAGGATGCGGCATCATTCCAAAAACGTTTCTACCTTCATTGCAAACACCGGCTATATTTTCGAGTGAACCATTCGGATTTGATTTTTCAGTTATATTCCCATTATTGTCACAATAACGGAATAGTACTTGTTCTTCGGCATTAAGTTTCTGAAGGGTTTTAGTATCTGCATAAAATCTTCCTTCCCCATGCGCAATAGGAATTTTATACGCTCTTTCATTATCAAGTGCAGAAGTCAATAATGTATTTTTAGTTTGTAGTTTAAGAAAAATATTTTTACAAACAAATTTCTGATTCGTATTTCTTACTAAAGCCCCCGGAACCAAGCCTGCTTCTGTTAAAATCTGAAAGCCATTGCAAATTCCCATCAGGTAACCTCCTCCCCTTGCATGTTCGATAACTTGTGTCATGATGGGTGAGAAACGGGCTATAGCGCCTGAGCGAAGATAATCCCCATAAGAAAATCCCCCGGGCAAAATTATAAAGTCACAGCCCTTCAGGTCTTTATCCTTATGCCAGAGTTTTACAACTTCTTGCTTTAAGTTAACATGCAACGCATACACTGTATCTTCGTCGCAGTTAGAACCGGGAAATATTACAATACCGAATTTCATAAAAGATTAAAGTTATTACTCAGTAGCAAAAAAAATTCAGCCACAGATTACACGGATTTGATTTTTTAATCCGTGTAATCCGTGGCAATGTTTCTAATAGGATTAAATTAGATACAGAGTAGTTAAAATTATTAATTCAATACAAATTTATGGAATATTGTGCAATTAATCTCATGCTTCCACATTTCACTCAATTTTTCATCAACCTCATTTATGGAATTCATTATATCATTGGGCCCATTGCCATAAAAGGTTTTGGTCCCTTAGGGGTGGTATCCTTCCGAGTATTTTTTACAACTATTTTACTCGGTATTATTCAAAAATATATTATTCGTGAGAAAGTTACTTCTTTGAAGGACTATGGTCATCTTGCTCTTTGTGGATTATTCGGAGTAAGCATAAACATGGAATGTTTTTTTTTAGGATTAGCGAAGACAACAGCCATAAATGCTTCCTTATTAATGATTGTAACTCCTATTTTTGTATTAATAATTTCAGGATTATTTGCTAGGGAAAAAATTACTTTTTTAAAACTTGCAGGCATACTGATGGGTGCAAGCGGCGCCTTTTTATTAATGGGTGGAAAAAATTTCCAATTTTCTGGAGAAACACTGACGGGTGATATTTTTATTATTGTGAATGCAATTTCTTATGCTATTTTTCTTGTCATTGTAAAACCACTCACAAAAAAATACAATTCCTTTACTATTTCTTTCTGGATGTTTGTTTTCGGTTCCGTAATAAATGTGCCTGTGGGATTGATAGATTTGATTCCTATAATACAACATGGCGGATTATCATTAATACGGACTGAAATGATATGGTCACTTGTTTTCGTTATTGTTTTTGTTACGTTAATTAATTATGTATTAACTGCCTGGACATTACAAAAACTAAGTTCTTCCGTGGTAGGAAGTTATATTTATTTGCAACCGGTTATTGCCACCTTTCTTGCGATATGGCTGGGCACCGATCAATTAACCTTGGTAAAATGTGCAAGCGGTTTATTGATTTTTGGAGGAGTATTTTTGGTAAACAAGCGAAATGGTAGATAGACGAAATCAAAATTACAATCCAATTTGTACGATTATGTGAATGGTTCTTGTAGAGATACGGTGCACCGTGTCTCTACTTATTTCAAATATTCAGCCGCTTTAACGGTATTAATCAGCAAAGCAGCGATGGTCATAGGACCTACGCCTCCGGGTACGGGAGTAATAAAACTGCATTTAGGTGCTACCTCTTCAAAATTCACATCGCCAAATAATTTGAATCCGGATTTGGTTTGAACAGAAGGCAGGCGCGTAATTCCTACATCAATAACCACTGCCCCTTCTTTTATCATTTCTCCTTTCACAAATTGTGGTTTTCCAAGAGCGGCAATCAAAATATCAGCACTTCTGATATAATCATCTAAGCCAACAGTGGCACTGTGGCACAAGGTGACGGTACAGTTGCCCGGATAATTTTTCCTTCCTAATAAAATGCTCATTGGCATTCCCACTATATCAGACCTTCCTACCACAACACAATGTTTTCCGGATGTTTCAATGTTATATTTTTCTAATAATAATAAAATTCCGTAAGGAGTTGCGGGTAGAAAGCAAGGAAGATTTTTTACCATTTTCCCAATATTAACTGGATGAAACCCGTCAACATCTTTTTCAGGTAAAATTGCCTCTTTAACTTTTTCAGGATTTATTTGCTTTGGTAAGGGCAACTGAACTAAAATTCCATCTATATCTTTATTTTCATTGAGTTCCTGAATTTTTTCAAGGAGCATTTCTTCACAACATTCCGCGGGATAGCGCAACATCGTGGATTTTACTCCAATCTGTTGACAGCTTTTAACTTTACTGGCAACATACGTTTCGCTGGCTCCATCGTTTCCAACAAGAATAGCAACCAGATGGGGAACCTTATTCCCTTTGGAAACAGTTTGTAGTAATTTTGATTTCAGCTCTTCAAAAATAGTTTGAGAGAGGGCTTTGCCGTCGAGTAATTTCATGATTAAAAAGAGATAACTACTCACCACATAAATTACATCTCCACTAAAAGAACAACACTTAACATAAAACACATAATAAAAAATGTCTAAATGTTTTTAGATGATTTGGGCTTTTCGTTTAACATTAAATATTTATTGTTTTGTGTTATTTATTTTTTCTTGTGGTTAATAGTATATGCTAAGCAGTAACAAAACTTTTAAAGATGTTAATGCGTCAAACAGGAATTGGCATCCCTGACTGTAATGGTAACTGTTCCTGCAGATAACCCGGAATAGGTAACAGGTGTACCTCCTGCTACATCTGTAAAATTCCATGTTCCACCTCCATTATTAGAATAATCAAAAGGTCCAACTCCACCTGATGCCTGTACTACAAACTGTCCGTTGGTTTGTCCAAAGCAATTCAAATTCGTTTGTGAAACCAACGAAATTAGTAATTGCGCCGGTTCGGTAAGTGTAGTTGTGTAAGTAGCCGTGCAGGATTTGGAATCGGTGACAGTCACCGTATATGCACCATCTACAATTAACGACAAGTCCTCAGTAGTTGCGCCACTCGACCATAAATATGTATAAGGACTTGTTGCACCGGACACACTTAAATTAATAGCTCCGGAGGCATCACAGGGGCAAGTGATATTTGTATTGACGGAAGTAATAGACCATGCGGCAGGTGCAGTAACTATTGCTGTAGCTGTAACTGTACATGGAGTTGCATCTATTACTGTTACAGTATAAGTACCTGCGGGCAAAACTGAAATATCTTCCGTAGTGGCACTGTTTGACCAATTATAAGTATAGGGAGCTGTTCCCAAAGTGACAGTTAAATTAATTGCACCTGTACTGGCTCCAGGACAATTCACTTGTGTTACAGAAGTTGTAAGTGTAGTGCCACAACAATTATTGACAGTAATGATGACAGCATCAGAGGCGGTACATCCACCCAGATCTGTTACGGTTACAGTATAGGTAGTAGTGGTTGTGGGGGCGGCTGTAGGATTAGATGCAGTGGCACTGCTCAA
>Ga0156225_129_pt2 | contig 35864 bp, 37 predicted proteins | sample RifCSPlowO2_12_FD_107873 | JGI IMG/M metagenome (GOLD analysis project Ga0156225, IMG submission 107873) | Bacteroidetes bacterium RIFCSPLOWO2_12_FULL_37_12 | reverse complement strand
TGGACGGAGAGATGGGAATCATTTTTATCTGCTACAATTTAAGACGAACGATTTCAATAGTTGGGGTTAAAAAATTGTTAAAAAAGTTGAAGAAATTGAAACCGGATTATCCGCCAAAGGACGGATTCGCCAAGGCGAACAAAAATATGCTCAACCAAGGAGGGAAAATTTTGTTTTTGTATAAAAGTGACACCAGGCGAGGAGTTGTGGCACTAGAAAATTTTTCATATCGTCTTGCCGCATGAAAAAATGGAACGCACTTAATGCTTCTGGTGGGTTGTAATAGAATTTAAAACGGGATTTTGAAATGAAAATCTTAAAAAAGTAGGTTTTTTCACAATCTGACGGTTTCGGGGTTGGCGCAGTTTTTACTTTGCGCTTCCGGAAACCCTTTAATAAAGATAATGATTTTTATTTTGAAACACTTTCTTGGGGCTAGCGTTTTAAGACCGGCTTCAGCCTACAATTTGTCCGCGCGATGCCCGTGAAGGCGCAAAGGAAAAATTGTCGCCACACCCCGTGTTAGGCGGTCGTTTTATTTGTCTATTAGCTTGACGATGCTTATTGCTGTCATTGTGCTAATAACACAACTTTCAGCAAGCATAGAACCAGCTTTTAAGTCGTGAGTCAATTTATTTGCTAAGTCTGCGGAACTTTCGGCAGTGGAAATTAGATTTAGAGCGAAATCTCTTAATTCTTTATTAGTGTGTCCACCGAGTTCGCATCTAATATAAGTATGAAGTCTATTTTTAAATTTGTCCTCGCCAAGGTCAATAGGTTTTCCTTCCGCATTTTTCGCATCAGTCGTGTGCTTTTTTGGATCAAAGACGTGATTTGCAAATTTTTGAAGCAAAGTCCGAGAAGCATTTCCGATATTTTGATAGTCAATGGTTTCTTTTGCGGATCTTAACAATTCTAACAGGTGACCTTGGTCTTGGTTAATGTCTTCCCAAGGAGTGTTTATTGGAGCGTATGAATTTTTTAGTATTTGAAATTTATTTAAGTTAGGATATACTTTAGTATCGTCAATATATCTACCGGAATATTCTGCAAGCCTTTCCTCGATAGCATCTTTAATGTTTTCAAGATTGTCTAAGTGTTTTTTGTAAATCTCTGGATGAACAATTAACCCAAGCTTATAACAGTGATTATGATTGTGGTCGAGGCCTTCAGCTAAATAGACGTCGCAATGAACAAGAAAGTCATGAATTACTCGTGTCTCATCTCTGTCAAAAAGATGAACCAAAAATTGATATTCTTTTTCTGAAAGTCTGTCTTTGTCCACTTGTTTTTCTGGTGTCGGTTGGTTATTCGTTTTCTGTTTTTCGGCTATAATGAGATTGTATTCTTCAATTCGAGTGTCTATTAAGTTAACTAATTTTTGTCTTCCTCTATCCCAAGCGCTTCGATAAAGACTGTCATCCGAGTCGCCGAAAGAATAATTCGGGGTAAATTTGACGTCAGATATTTCTTTGGCATAAACTGGTTTGTCTGGAAAGTATCTATTTAAATGTAACTTGGTTTTTTGCACAATGTCGTCAAGGTCATTAGTGTCATTGTATCTTAGGTTTTTCGCCCGAGTCAATAAAAGTGTTAGCTTATTTTCTTCTGTCGTTGTCATAAAATGCCGCCTAACGTTTTGGCGCTTGGCGAAGAAGCGGATTTGGAAGCACTAAACTGTCAACCCAGCACAAAAGTTGATACGAGGTAGAATGTTCCATTAACCACTGAATCCGCTTTTTTGCCAAACGCCTGTTATAGCCAGTTTTTCTTTTACTCATGAAATGTTCTGTACCAATTTTCAGCTATTTTCCAGTTGTCCTCTGGGTTGTTTTTTATTAAGTTTTCTATTTCATTGATTTCGTCTTGGTCGTCTGTATAAACAAAATGTGTCGAAGGAGCACTAAAGAAGTTTCTAAACACCCAAAAAGTCACAGTTACTTTTCCTGTGCTATCGTTTCTACTAATTCCGATGTCATTACCACCATTTGAAATAACTGGAAATTCGTAAGGGAGTTCGCAAACCCAGTTGTTCCAACTCACATTTGGTGTCAATTTACCTTCTTTCACTACGTCAACAACACTGCTTCTTTTTGAATAAAACACATACCAGTCAGCTTTCTCTATTAGTCCGTTTACAGGTTGTCGATAAAAGGTCAATAAGAAAAGAATAGAAATTGTCAGAGCAGAAATAATTCTCTGTTTAGATAGGTTCTTCCTCTCTTTAATTGTTTTGACAATCTGTAGTATTGTCCAAATAAGAAGTCCGAGAGACATTGCCAACCATTCGAGTGCTACAATGAAATACGGAACGAAATAATAGTTAACCAAGGTCAACGTACCCCAAATTACTACAATCCAAATAAGTGTCCTTGTCTTCACTGTCGTCTTTTAAAATTGGCTATAACTTACTTATATATGCAACAAATCTACATAAAGCCAACAATTATCCGCTGGCTTTATGTAACTATCATCATACTTTATATATGCAAATGTAAATAACCAAAACTATAAATCAAACAAATTAGGTAGCGATAACTGTTTAGCTAAGATTTACCACCTTTCGTTTTGCAATCATACTACGCAAAACACCCGTGTTTGCAATGTATTTATCACCCTGCTTTACTACAAGTTTCAAATCCAATAATTTTTCAATGTCACGGTGGATGGTTTTATCAGAAATGTTGGAATAAATTTTTGCAAGAGGAATGGACACATTTGTAATTTCAGAAAATGAAATGGATTTTCCCATCGGCATTTCCAATGCAAGGGTTCGTTGACGTTTAAATACTTCTTCGGTGACAGTTGACCGGATCCCGTCAAAATATCCGAAAATTAAACTTTTCCAGGTATTTTCAAACTGACTTTTTTGAATGATGTCGAGCGTCTGGACTAACCCATCTCTGAACCCAAGCAGTGCATACTCAATAAAATCAGACAAATCTTTTTCTTGTGTTGCCTTTTCAATTTGTCTATAATATGCTGTACGTGTAAGATTGTAATAATTGGAGAGAATATGTGAAGCAATATCCGGATTTCCTCCTCTTAACAAAATATAAAATTCCACTAACCGGCCTGTACGTCCATTCCCATCTCCAAAAGGATGTATCCATTCAATATAAATATGCGATACAATTGCCTGAATTACAACTTCTGAAAAACTCTGCTCTTTATCTTTATACCTAAATTCCTCTCTTAACCATTGACACATATTCTCTAACAACAGTGGCACATCTCTATGGTCGGGACACCGGTAAGCGCCGACAACCACATCGTTATTTCTCAGTTGTCCTGGAATTGCGTTGAAATGTTCTGCTAAATCTTTACCAACCATTTTGTGAAATCGTTTTAACAAATCAACAGTAATAAAATGTTCGGATTTATTAATAAGAATTTCGTTTAATAATTCATTAAATGCTTCAAGAATATTTTTGACTTCAATTTCCTGATATGCTTTACTTGGTGGCAATTTTTGCTTCTCCATTATTTTTTTTACCTCTTCGTCAGACAAAGTATTACCTTCAATCGCTGTTGTTGCTTGCGCTCCCTTCATCTGTGCAATATTCATTAATTGCTGATAATGATGTGGTAAAATCGGGGTATTATTTATAGACCGTATATACGCTTCACATTGACCTAGATAAATCAAAGATTTATCGGACAACTTCCATTGTTTTTTGAACAGTAAATTCGGGTATTCTCTATTTAAGTTATTCATAATCAATGTAAAAATTAAGACAACTTTGTGGACAACATTTTAGACAAAATTGTGGACAAATATAAGAACTTTTCTGGAATAACAGAAATAAATCACAGCAAAACGGCAAACACAAAGGTTTGCCACTACCTCCTCACAGCCCCACCTCCCCTCCCCTGCACATCTCCTTCTCCACCCACTGATTGCTCGCTATAATTACCAACCTGCCGGCGGTAAATTTTTGCAACTGCTCAAGATACCACGTTATCGCTGTGTCGTCAAGGTTAGATATTGGCTCATCCAATAATAAAACCGGAGCAGACGCATAAAATCCAAGCGCTAACTTGAGTTTTTGCTTCATGCCGGTAGAAAATGATTTTATGGGCTTTTGTAAATGAGAGGTAAAATTCAACAGCTCAATAATTTTAGTGCGGTTGAAATCATTTTGCATTTTCTTAAATGAAAAATGAAAATCAATTATTTCCTCAAGATTCATTTCGTCATAAAGTTCCATCTCCGGTGACACTAAACTAACATACTCAAATATTTCATCGGAAGATATAATTATATCCGTGTCACTCATGTATTGAACACTTCCCGAATTTGGACTTAAAAAACCTGATATAATCTGTAACAACGTGCTTTTGCCGGATCCATTTTTTCCGGTTATAGCGTAGATGTTTCCTGTACTAAAACAAAAATTTATCTCCCTGAACACCCAATGTTTTTGAAAGCGTTTGCTGATGTTTTCCAAGCGTATGGTCATAGAATGGTATAGGGGTATAGGGGTATAGGGGTATAGGGTATAGGGTATAGGGGTATAAGTGGATAATTTCCTAATACCTTTTATATTTTAACTCTATTAAAAAGGCAAACAAGTTTCTAAAAAATGAAAAACACATAACAAAAAATAATTAATTTCTAAGTGGATTAATACTTAATAATTATTCATTTCTTGTTTAGTGTTATGTGTTTTTTTTTAAAACCTGAATTGGTTTAATATAACGTATTTCTCAAATCCTCTCTCACCCACCCTCTCCCTCTGCATTCACCCCCTTCATTATTCCCCGTTTACAGTTGCGGATAAAGCGAATGATATCATCTCTCTCGGGAGTCGGCTCTGTTTCCATTTCAATTTTTTCAAGCGCCTGAGAAGTATTTAACCCTTTCAGATAAATGTAACGGTAAATATCCTGAATCTCCTTGATTTTTTCAGAAGTAAATCCTCTTCTCCGTAATCCTACCGAATTAATTCCGGCGTAGGAAATAGGTTCCCTTGCCGCTTTTGTAAATGGCGGGACATCTTTTTTTACCAACGATCCCCCTGAAATAAAACAATGGGGTCCTATTTCAATAAATTGCTCCACGGCAGTAGTGCCACCCACAATAGCCCAGTCACCGATAACTATATGTCCTGCCAGTTGAACGCTGTTTGATAAAATAACATTATCTCCTACCAAGCAATCATGTGCCACATGCACATACGCCATCAGGAGACAATTTTTTCCTATGACTGTTTTATATTTGTCTTTAGTGCCACGATTTACAGTGACACATTCACGGATAGTGGTATTATCTCCTATCTCAGCCGTGGTATCTTCTCCTGCAAATTTTAAATCCTGAGGTATGGCGGAAATTACCGCTCCGGGAAAAATCCTGCAATTCTTACCGATATGAGCGCCCTCCATAATAGACACATGCGGACCAATCCAGGTACCCTCATCAATAAAAACATTTTTATCAATGGTGACAAATGGCTCAATGACCACGTTGGAAGCAATCTTTGCCTGGGGATGTATGTAGGAAAGCGGTTGGTTCATTTACTATCTTTTCTAACAATCTGTGCAGTGAGAACGGCTTCGCAGGTTAATTTATCATTCACATACGCCAATGCATGCATTTTGGCGATTCCGCGCCGTATAGGTCCCATTAAATCCATTTTAATCACGAGAGTATCGCCTGGTTTTACCATTTTTTTAAACCTGCAATTTTCGATAGCCAGAAAATAAGCCCAATAATTCTGAGGGTCGGGAACCGAACTTAATACGAGTACACCCCCCGTTTGAGCCATGGCTTCAACTATCAGCACTCCAGGCATAACCGGGTTTCCCGGAAAATGTCCCATAAAAAAATATTCGTTTTTCGTTACATTTTTAATTCCTGTTACCGATTCTTTGGATAAATGGGTTATCCGGTCAATTAATACAAATGGATAACGATGTGGAAGAATATTTTCTATCTGAACTGAATCAAGAACCGTAACTGTGGTATGGTCATATTTCGGTATGGTTTTATTCTTTTCTTCCCGTTTCATGAGTTCTTTCATTTTCTTTACAAATCCAATATTTGCTTCATGCCCCGGACGAAGCGCAATGATCTGACCTTTAATCGGACGCCCTAATAATGCCAGGTCCCCAACCATATCGAGCAGTTTATGACGAGCAGGTTCGTTACGGTATCGTAATTCCACATTATTCAAAATTCCTTCTTTTACATCTATATGAGGAGCATTAAAAAATTTTCTCAGCGTTTCCAGTTCTTCTTTGTCTATTAACCGGTCCACAATTACAATTGCACTTTCCAAGTCGCCTCCTTTTATTAGATTTTGCTTAACTAACGACTGCAATTCGTGGAGAAAACAAAATGTCCTGCAACCGGCTATTTCATCCGAAAATTGATTAATGTGAGCCAAAAGCGCATGTTGAGTTCCTAATACGGTAGAATTATAATCAACCATTACTTTTAGCCGGTAATCATCATGGGGAACTCCTGTTATTTCTACACCACGCTTTTCATCTTCGTAAGAAATTTTTTCAGGAATGGAAAAAAAATTACGCTCAACTTGTTGATTATCAAATCCATTTTTCAACAATGCCTCTGTAAATATTTTCGAACTTCCATCCATAATAGGCGGCTCAGCCCCATCTAATTGAATCAATGCATTATCAACCTGAAGCCCAACCAATGCGGCTAACGTATGCTCTACCGTATTTATCCTGACACCATTCTTTTCTATAGTCGTACCTCTCGAAACATCTACTACATGTTCCACTTCGACCTCCACAATGGGAGAGTCGGGTAAGTCAATCCGTTGAAATTTAAAACCTGAATGAGGAGGAGCCGGTAAAAATTTCATAGTGGTCTTTTGCCCAGTATGAAGTCCCGTCCCGGAAATGGTTACCGGAGATTTTATAGTTTGCTGTTGAGTTAACATGAAATTATTATACCATCTATACCAAATCAATCGAAAGACGGCAAAAGTAATGTTTTTTTTGGAAAATTTATTTTATCTTTGCGCATATTATTTTAATCTCACAACTAAACATTTTAATCCTAATCGTCATGGCTTACCAAGTTCAAGGCAAATTACTTGAAAAATATGAAACTCAGGTCGTAAATGAACGTTTCCGCAAAAGGGAATTGGTTCTACAGTACGATGAAAACCCAAACTTTTCTCAGTTCATTAAATTTGAACTAAAACAAGACCGTTGCTCCTTACTCGATAATTTTGCTATTGGCGACAAAATCGAAGTCAATTTTAATCTAACGGGTCGGAAATGGATAAATAAAGAGGGAAAGGTAGTTTATTTTACTACGCTGGATGCATGGAAAATAACCGCGCTCAGTGCACCTGCCGTTGAAAATATCGAAAATTCAGAGACAGTACAATCCCAGGAAGTGGTAAATTCGAATTTAGCCCCCGAATCAGGCAAAGGAGATGATTTGCCCTTTTGAAACATTAAATAAAAGTTTGTAACTACTCAGGTTACATTTTTCCCGCAGATAACGCAGATTTTCGCAGAAATTAAATCTGCGTAAATCAGCGCAATCAGCGGGAGAAAAATACTTAAATTGATTAATAATAAAAGATTAAACTTCAAATAACACATGTCTGTACTTGTCAATAAAAATTCCCGAATCATTGTTCAGGGTTTTACCGGCTCCGAAGGAACATTCCATGCCCAGCAAATGTTGGAATACGGAACTCAGGTAGTAGGTGGAATTACTCCAGGAAAAGGTGGGAGTTTGCACTTGAATAAACCGGTATTCAATACAGTTTCTGATGCGGTAAAAGCAACTTCTGCGGATGTTTCAATAATTTTTGTCCCTCCTGCTTTTGCGGCTGATGCCATTATGGAAGCGGCAGATGCCGGAATTAAGGTTATTGTTGCTATTACCGAGGGTATTCCTACCCGTGATATGATTGAAGTAAAAGAGTTTCTCAAGAATAAAAAATGCCGATTGATTGGTCCGAATTGCCCGGGAATTATTACTCCGGGTGAAGCAAAAGTGGGTATCATGCCAGGTTTTATTCATACTCCAGGAAATATTGGTATCGTTTCACGTTCCGGAACCCTGACTTATGAAGCGGTGGACCAGGTGACCAAAGCTGGTTTAGGTCAATCTACTTGCATAGGAATTGGGGGCGATCCGATAATCGGAACCACTACTCTCGATGCAGTAAAATTATTTAATGACGACCCGGATACTGTAGGAATGATTATCATAGGTGAAATCGGTGGGAGCATGGAAACCGATGCCGCCCGTTGGATTAAGAGTAATTGTACCAAACCGGTGGTAGGATTCATTGCCGGACAAACTGCTCCGAAGGGAAGAAGAATGGGACATGCAGGCGCTATTATCGGTGGCGCAGATGATACAGCGGCGGCTAAAATGAAAATTATGACAGAATGTGGGATTCACGTTGTTGATTCACCGGCAGTGATTGGGGAAGCAATGAAAACGATCTTGAGCAAGGAATATAGGGGTATAGGGGTATAGGGGTATAAAGGTATAGGGGTATAGAACTTTAATGTTTCCTTAAACCCTATACCTTTATACCTTATACCCTATACCCCCTCCACATCATATTATATTGAAAATCTAAACCGCACTTGTAACTATGACACCCATCAAAGAAACCCAATTCAATTTCCCCGGTCAAACCTCTTTTTATAAAGGGAAAGTTCGTGATATTTATTTTTTTGATGATAAGATGGCGATGGTTGTAACCGACCGGATTTCTGCCTTTGATGTTGTATTACCGAAAGCAATCCCATTCAAAGGACAGGTTTTAAATCAGATAGCATTCTATTTTCTGAAAGCCACTGCGGATATTTTACCCAACTGGGTATTATCCGTTCCACATCCTTCCGTTATGATTGGTCATGTTTGCAAACCATTTAAAGTAGAAATGGTTATCAGGGGTTATTTGTCCGGGCATGCCTGGAGAACCTATAAATCGGGTAAACGGATATTATGCGGAGTGCCACTTCCGGAGGACTTGCGTGAAAATGATAAATTGCCTTTCCCGATTATTACGCCTACCACAAAAGCGGATGAAGGGCACGACGAAGATATTTCACGCGAAGAAATAATAACAAAAAAACTTGTTCCCGAAAATGATTACATTAAGTTGGAGAATTTTACAAGACAGCTTTTTCAGAGAGGTACCGAAATGGCGCTTAATAAAGGATTGTTGCTGGTAGATACAAAATATGAATTTGGTATGAAAGACGGACGTATTTATCTGATTGATGAAATTCATACTCCCGATTCTTCCAGATATTTTTATAAAGATGGCTTTGAAGAAAGACAACAGAAAGGTGAAACTCAGAAACAACTCTCCAAAGAATTTGTAAGACAATGGCTGATAGAAAATGATTTTCAGGGTTTGAATGGACAACGCATTCCTGAAATGACAGACAAGGTGGTTGATTCAATCTCTAAACGTTATATTGAACTTTACGAAAATATCGTTGGGGAAAAATTTCATCCTTCGACCGATTCGGATATTCAGAAGTGCATTGCTGAGACAATGAATGTGAAATCAACTATTTCAGTTTCTTAGTGTAATTGATGGTTAGATGGTGAGGTGGTGAGATGGTTAGATGGTTAGATGGTTAGTTGGTTAGTTGGTTAAGAAATTTAATAATTCTTTAAAAACATATTTATTTCAACTATTCACTTTTCACTTTTAAACCATACAACCATGAAATTCAGCATAGATAAACACGAAAAGTACATTATCATAAAACCAGAAGTGGAAAAACTAATTTCCCCTGAATCAACTTCTCTTAAGTCAGAGATTGTTCAGAACAACACTGCTGGTTTTAAAAATATTATTATTGATCTTTCATTCATAAAATACATTGATTCATCCGGTCTCAGCGCACTTTTGCTTGGGAACCGGCTCTGTAAAAATCAAAATGGTTCTTTTCTGATTACCTGTCCTACTGAACATGTGAAAAAAATGATTCACATTTCCATGTTGTAATCCACTCTGACAATACTTCCTACCAATGAAGAAGCCATTGACATGGTTTTTCTTGAAGAAATTGAGAATGACTTATTAGCGAATGAAAAAGAAAAGGAAAAAGGAAAAAAGAAGAAATCACAATGATTTTTGAAATTAAAATTCTGGGTACAGGTTCTGCCACTCCGGCGCATAGGCGGCATCCCAGCGCACAGGTTGTAAATTACAATGAACAACTTTATCTGCTTGATTGCGGGGAAGGCACCCAGATACAGTTTCTCAAATACCATGTTAAAGCCAGTCGTGTAAATAATATTTTTATTTCACATTTGCACGGCGACCATTTTTTTGGAATTATGGGATTTCTTAATTCCCTGAATCTTAATGGCAGAACAGAAACGGTTAATTTATATGCACCTTTTCCGCTTAGCGATTTTCTCACTCACATGTTGAGTATTTCCAACAGCCGGTTTCAGTTCCACCTTAATTTTATTCCAACTAACCCAACAAAACATTATGTATTATTTGAGAATGAATTATTTCAAATTGAAACTATTCCGCTGAAACATAATATTGAATGTTGCGGTTTCTTGTTTCGTGAAAAACCCCGCAAACGAAAGATAGACACCACAAAGATTGATTTATCCAAAATACCTTTTCCGGATATTAAAAATTTAAAGAACGGGTTGGATATTGCTGTTGAGAATGGGAAAATCATTTTTAACAAAGAGGTCACATTGGATCCCCCATTACCCAGAAGTTATGCTTATTGCACCGACACAATGTATTCAGAAGATATAATCCCTCTGATAAAAGGGGTTGATTTGCTTTATCATGAAGCAACTTTTCTGAATGACATGCTTGAACGTGCCGTCGAAACCTGTCATTCTACTTCCTCACAGGCAGGTCAGATTGCAAAAAAAAGTGGTTGTGAAAAATTGATTATTGGACATTTTTCCTCCCGGTATAAGGATATTGAACCTTTTCTTGAAGAAACGAAAATTGAATTTCCAAATACTTTTTTAGCCAAAGAAGGGGATCTGATTACACTGCCTGAAAAAGTTTCCCAGAGCGTTTATGAACAACCGTAAGAATAACTTGTTTATCATTCTTGCCGGCATTTTCATTACCAATGCTGTACTGGCAGAAATTATCGGTGTAAAAATATTTTCGTTGGAAAAAACATTTGGCTTTTCACTTGCGCAAATTCAACTATTGGGAGTACGGTATGATTTTAATTTAACCGCCGGGGTCATTATCTGGCCTGTAATTTTTATTTTCACTGATATTATCAATGAATACTTTGGGAAGAGCGGCGTCAGGAAAATTACGTATCTGACAACTATTTTAATTGCATATACCTACATAGTTCTTTATTTGGTCAGCAAAACGGCGCCGGCTGATTTTTGGTTGGAAATAAATAAAACGATTAACGGAAATCCTTTTAATATTGAAGATGCTTACGATAGAATTTTTTCACAAAGTATGGGGATTATATTGGGTTCATTAGTTGCCTTTTTGGTGTCACAGTTTCTGGATGTGCATGTATTTCGTTATTTGCGAAAAATTACCGGCAGTAAATATATCTGGCTTCGTGCCACCGGTTCTACGTTAGTGTCACAACTCATTGATAGTTTTATAGTATTAGTGATTGCTTTCCGGCTTTTTGCAGGAGAATATGCCTGGAGTTGGGGAATGCTTCTTTCCGTATGCTTTGTCAATTATATCTATAAATTTGCAGTGGCTGTACTTTTGACTCCGGCTCTCTATGGCATTCATTATATCATTGAGAAATATCTTGGTAAAGAAGAAGCAAACAGGTTAGCTGAAGAGGCGGCGTGATATACTTATACATTTTTCATTTCATGTTTAGTGTTATATGTTTTTTTTCTAAAATCAGAATTGTTTTGGTATATCCGGTCGAAAAAACATAAAAAACACCCTCCCCCAATGCTCTCCATAAAATCCCTCCATAAATCTTTTGGAACCCTTCAAGCCCTCAAAGGAATTAATCTGCAGATTAAAGAAGGGGAGCTTTATGGTTTATTAGGACCGAATGGCGCTGGAAAAACCACGTTCATTAACATTCTAAGCACACTTATAAAACCTGACAACGGCGAAGTTTTATTGGATGGGCTGAATCCGGTGACACAACGGGAAGAATGTAAAAAAATCATAGGGGTAGTGCCACAGGAGATAGCGCTGTATGATGACTTATCTGCCTTGGATAATTTAATGTTTTGGGGTGGTTTATATAACATCAAACCAATTTTTTTAAAAGAAAAAATAAATTCGACTCTGGAATTATTGGGTTTGTATAACCGGAAAAATGAAAAAATAAAAACTTTTTCAGGAGGCATGAAGCGAAGAATAAATATTGCAACTGCGCTCTTACATTTACCAAAAATTTTATTCCTTGATGAACCCACCGTAGGTATTGACCCTCAAAGCCGTAATCTTATTTATGAAGTTATTAAAAAACTAAATAAGGAGGGAATGACAATTATCTATACCACGCATTATCTGAAGGAAGCTGAAAATCTTTGTGAAAGAATAAGTATCTTAGATAGGGGTGCTATTATCATAGAAGGTACGTTGGATGAATTACGCAAATCAACCAGTGCAGAAGACACTATTACCATACGATTATCCGAACCGCCGGAGCAGGATATAATAAATTCATTACGAGCTTGTTATAATTTTCCAATCTCAATAACCAATAGTATTATTATATTCACTGTCCCAAACGCTTCAAAAGAATTGGCATCCATAATATCAAAAATGTCTGAAACCGGGCTTGATATTATCCAAATTGAAATTAATAAATCAAATCTTGAGTCAATATTTTTGAAACTTACGGGCATGGAATTGAGAGATTGATTTTTTGACCAACCTCACCCCAGCCCCTCTCCAAAATGGAGAGGGGCGAAAAAGCATTTGAATTTTTAACCAATTTTTGCGTAAATCAAATTTTTTTATGTAAGTTTCGTAATTATTTGTGATTATTAGAATTATATGTTTTCAATTTGCAAAAAAGATTTAAAGCTTTTCTTTGGAGATAAGAGAGCGGTCATGCTTACTTTCCTACTTCCTATCGCCATGGTTACCTTATTCACTTTTGCATTTAGCGGAAACGGAAATAGCGAGGAGGATGTGAATGTGGGCTTGATTCACGCCGTATCAGGAAATTCCATACTCATGTTGCTGTTTAGCATGTCTGCCATAGGAGCCGGAATACTTGAAGAAAAAGAAAAAGGGACATTGAAAAAATTACTGATTTCTCCTTTACCTGCTTTTCATATTTTATATGGTAAAATGCTTACCGGTTTTGTGGTTTCTATCCTTCAACTTACAATTTTGTTTTTATTTGCCTGGTTAGTTTTTGGATTACAAATTCTCCCCCATATTACTTCTTTGTTGATTATGATTATAACCGTTGGTTTTGCCTGCACCAGTTTTGGAATTCTGCTCGCATCCGTTGTCAAATCACGAGCCCAGGTGCAGGGTCTTTCCACCATTCTCATACTCCTCATGTCGGCATTGGGAGGAAGCATGATACCGCTTTTTGTAATGCCGGAAATTATGCAAAAAATGGCAGTGGTTACAATAAATTATTGGGGCATTCAGGGATTTTATGATATTTTCTGGAAACAATTACCCATAGCAGATATTCTTATGCGAGCCGGAGTACTTTTAGGAATCGGATTTGTGATTAGTGGTGTTTCCATTTATTTTTTCAATAAAAATGTGTTGAAACTAATTTAGTGATTGGTTATTGGGCATTGGGCATTTGTGTTTGGCGTTTAGTGTTTTGTGTTTAATGTTTAGTGCTATTTCTTTTTTCCTTATCCTTTTTTCTTACTTCCACATGAACACACCCCCCTTCCACCGTCACCGTCGCCTGCGCTCAAATCCCTTATGCCTGGAAATGGTTGCCGATGTCATTTTGCATCGTAATCATTTTATTTATCCTGTATTCATTACAACCGGAAAAAATCAAAAAAATCCAATTCCAAGCATGGCGGGTATTTTTCAGCTTAGTGGAAAATATCTACTTGAAGAAATCGAATCGTGTCTTAAAGCCGGTATAAATAAATTTCTTCTTTTTGGAATTCCCTCTCAAAAGGACCCCATTGGTTCCGACACATGGAATAGTAAAGGGGTTATTCAATCATCCCTTCAAATCCTGCGCAAAAAATTTCCGGAAGCGTATCTAATTTCCGATATCTGTTTTTGCGAATATACAGACCATGGACATTGCGGAATATTGAATAAAGAAAACTATCTTGAAAATGATTTCACCTTAAAAAATCTTGCATTACAGGCAGTGTCACACGCGGAAGCCGGCGCACATTTACTGGCTCCTTCCGGCATGTTGGATGGAATGGTTAGTACGATAAGAGCGGCATTAGACAATAAAGGGTTCTCTGAATTACCAATTATGTCTTACGCTGTAAAATATGCATCTTCCTTTTACGGACCTTTCCGCAATGCGGCTGGTACTTCCCTTAAATCCGGTGACCGAAAGACACATCAGATGAATCCACGTAACGGTTTTTGGGAAGCATTATCAGAGGCAGAAGAAGATATCCGGCAGGGCGCTGATATCATCATGGTAAAACCCGCTATGCCAAATCTTGACATACTTTCCGGATTAAGAGGAAAAATAAATGCACCGCTTGCCGCCTACCAGGTTTCCGGCGAATTCAACATGCTTAAAAATGCTGTTCTCCGTAACGACTTGAATGAAGATGCTATTGTAGAAAGTTTGATAAGCATTAAGCGGGCAGGTGCAGGGATAATTATCAGTTATTTCAGCAAGGAATTAGCGGTAAAGGGGGTGATTTGATCTCAAAAAAGAATATTTAGCCACTGATTACACGGATTAAATTTTTTTTGCACAATGTATAGAATTTTTTTATTTATCATTTTCCTGTTCTTTAACAGTTATTCACCGGCTCAAAGCATTGTTGTTAAAGAAACCACCGACAATAAAATTAAGAATCGTATTTTCACCGGTGGAAATTTTTCATTAGCATTTGGCTCTGCCACTTATATTGATATTTCTCCCTTGGTTGGTTATAAAGTAACAGAAGAATGGCATGTGGGAACGGGTGTCACTTATATGTATTATAAACCTAATGGATATCCTTTTGGCTATAACGTTTACGGCGGGAGAGTATTTACGAGCTATTATATACTGGAAAACCTTTTCCTTCATACAGAAGAGGAATGGTTGAGTGTGGGTACGGATTATGAGGAATCAGATAAGAACCGAATAGATATTTTCAGTACATTGGTCGGTGGTGGTTACAGCCAGCTTGTTGGAAGCTCTTCTGCTTTTAACCTGCTTATTTTATATAATCTTAACGAAACTGAATTTACTCCCTATCCTAATCCTGTGATACGGATGGGATTTGTGGCAGGGCTTTAAATTAACTACGATTATTAAAAAAACGAATTTACGAATGCTATTATTTTTGCTATTCGTAAATTCGAAAACTGTTTGTATTTTGAAAAATTATCTTCCTCCTCTGAGAAAATTGTCCAGTTCATAGACAGAGCTGTCAAAATCAAACGCATCATTTACCACATAATACCGTTGTGGATCTATTACATAATTGTAAGCAAATTTAGCAAACTCCAAACGGGTACTTTCAAAATCAAATAAGAACATTATTTGTTTTACTTGTTCAGAACGGATTCCTAATCCGGAGATTCCTTGTTTAGCTATCGTTAAGCGCGAGCTTTCAAAATTCCGTGAGGTAATGTCATTTAACAAATTCCGGAATTCAACGTCACTCATTACAGGAACTGAGTACGAAACATTTTGATATACAATTTCATTACCCAAAGATGCGAAACTTATGGAATGAATGTGATCAGCGCAAGGAACTTTTTCAGTTCTATAATCCCAATATCCGCGTATCCATTTTAATTTACCGCAATGGTTACGTTCCCAACGTCCAGACACCCAGAATTTCACTTCTCTGAAGGTACAAAACCGGCAATCATGATTTGCCGAAGGATAATTGTTATAGGTGTTGACAGATGCCGTGAAAACCGGATTTTTTACCAGAACGGTAGTGGCAAATCCGGTATTACAATGTTGTGCATTGACGTTTGCTGAAATCATATTAATGAATAGAGCGGCGGATAATGATTTGAAGGAGTTCATGTTGGTTTGGGATTTAGTTAACTAATTGATTTTTTAAATTGCTTTAGTTCGGTAAACTAAAATCGTGCCAATGTAATTTTTCAACAATTTTATTCTGAATCTCAGCTAATTCTTTATTTGAGGTGCTACAAGCAATGTTAGAAAGGATATATCTTTATATTTAAGTTCCGTAGGAACGAACCATGTTGTAACAACGGACTGAAGTCCGTTGTTGTAATGTCTGACTTCAGACAATTGAGTTCCGTAGGAACGAATTATTAAGAAAACAAAACTATGGCAACCACATAAATAATTCAAAAATTTCACGTAAGTTTGCTTCACTACGAAACCCAATGCCCTACAAAAATCTCAAATCGTTTATCGAAGTCCTTGAAAAAAATGGGGAGTTGGTAAGAATTAAAGAACGCATCAATCCCCAACTTGAATCTACAGAAATTATTGACCGGCTTTCAAAAAATAATGGACCGGCCGTTCTATTTGAAAATACTGGGTTTGCTTTTCCATTATTGATGAATTCGATGGGGAGTTATAAGCGAATATGCCTTGCCCTCGGAGTAAAAAATCTCGACGATATTCCCGCTGAAATAGAAAATTTTTTAAAAATGCTGGCAGGTCCAAAAAGCAACTGGTTAGATAAAATTAAATTACTTCCCAGATTGGGAGAACTTGCTAACTGGATGCCCGTTGTAAAAAAAGGAAGAGGGGATTGCCAGCAAGTAGTAATGAATCCTCCGGACATCACCCAGTTGCCTATCCAGAAATGCTGGCCTCAGGATGGAGGTAATTTTCTTACACTTCCTATCATTCATACCAAAGACCCTGAAACAGGAATCCGTAATGTTGGCTTGTATAGAATGCAGGTATTTGGTCCTACACTAACGGCTATGCACTGGCACAGACATAAAGTAAGCGCAAAGCATTTTTCCGTCTATAAAAAACTTAATAAAAGAATGCCGGTTGTGGTGGCGCTGGGAGGCGACCCCGTGAATACATACGTTGCTACCGCTCCAATGCCGGAAGGAATTGATGAATACATGCTTTCTGGGTTTATCCGTAAAAAAAAGGTGGAATTGGTTCAATGCCTTACACAAGATGCTCAGGTTCCTGCTGATGCGGATTTTATTATTGAAGGGTATATTGACCCTGAAGAGGAATTGATCCTCGAAGGACCCTTTGGCGACCACACGGGCTATTATTCTCTGCCGGATTTATATCCGAGATTTCATATTACTGCTATTACACATAGAAGAGATGCCATTTATCCAGGCACTATTGTCGGAATACCTCCGCAAGAAGATGCCTGGCTCGGTAAAGCCACTGAAAGAATTTTTCTTACTCCTATAAAAATGTTGCTGATTCCTGAAATTGTGGACATGAATTTACCCATGGAAGGTGTTTTTCATAACCTTGCCATTATTAAAATAAAAAAAGATTATCCGGGACAAGCGTTAAAAGTAATGAATTCCATCTGGGGCGCCGGACAAATGATGTTTACCAAGATGATAATTATTGTTGATGGAACTGTGAATATTCACAATTATTGGGAAGTGGCGCAATATGCTTTTCAAAATGTAGAACCGGGGAGAGACATAATTTTTTCACAAGGACCGGTGGATGTGTTGGATCATTCCTGTTCCGTGATGTCGTTTGGTGGGAAAATGGGAGTGGATGCGACTGAAAAACTTCCTGAGGAATGTGGGAAAAAAGGGAAAGAGGAAAGGGAGAAAGGGGGAAAATGGGAAAATGGAAAACTTGCAGATAGCATAAAAAAATTTACAGAAATCGTACAATGCAATCTAACCTTGCTTGAGAAAAATATTCCTTTAATAATTTTATCAGTTAAAAAAAACAAAAGAAATCATGTAGAGGAATTAACTAAGAAATTATTTGAACAAGATGTTTTCCGGAAAATTAAAGTCATCATTTATCTCGAGCACACGATAGATATTTCTGATATTACTTCTGTTTTCTGGAGATTCTCAAATAATATAGACCCACGCAGGGATAGTTATATAATTAATATGAATGGAGCCACACACATTGGGTTGGATGGCACAAGAAAGACAAAAGAGATGGATGGTTTTGAAAGGGAATGGCCAAATATTCTGATTTCGGATAGTGACACGGTTAGGAAAATTGATACTGTTTGGGATAAATTAGGTTTAGGTAAATTTATTCCATCTCCTTCATTGAAATTCAGGGAGCAAATGTACGGTCAGGGTGCGGTGGCTGGAGAATGAGAATAAAATTAGAAAGAATCCACCCCCTACCCCCGCCAACGGGGGACATGATTCCCTATTTGATTCTGTCAAATTCAAAAAAAAAGAGTATATCATCATTTTTCATTATATAATTTTTATTTCACATTTGTCATTTCGAAAACATTCTGAAATATTTAAAAAAATTACTCATCATCACCGGGCTTAGTATCCTTGCTATTTTTTCCGGTGCTTCTATTTACCTTTATTTAAACAGTGACGAAATAAACGCGTTACTGTTAAAAAAAATATCGGAACAACTAAATTCCCGTTTTTCATACAGTGACATTTCCGTGTCACTTTTTCATAATTTTCCGAATGCTTCAGTATCCATGGAAAATTTTGTGCTTAGTGGGACTCTGAAAAATTCCACAGAACCATTAATGAAAATGAAAAATATACGATTCTCATTTAATCTTATAGACATATACCACAAGAAATATTATTTTAAAACACTGTCATTTGAGGAGGGTCAACTAAATGTCAAAATTAATGCTGATGGAAAAAACAATTTTGATTTATTCAGAAAAGGTGGGAATAAAAATCAGGAAGGCGATATGGAAATCCGGAAAATAAAACTTAAAAAGATAGAAATCAATTATGAACACCAAAAAGAGAAGTCCTTTTCACATTTTTTAGTGGATAATGTACTGATTGAAAACAAAACACAGAATCTGCATGGTGATATGGAAATTAATGGAGAAATGCTCGCTAAATCCATTAAGCTAACCTACGACCGTTTTCCCGAGACACTTCCGGTTGAATTTTCTGTTGTTTTGAACTTGAATCCTAAAGAGAAAAAGATTATAAGCAGGGATTGCCAATTAACGGTAAAAAATATAAAATCGGAAATAACTTTTGAATTTAGTTATGCTTCTCATAATTATTATAAGTCATTTATAAAAATAGATGACAGCCGCATTAAGGATGTTTTTTCTATTGTTCCCGATGGTTGGACAGAAGATGTAAGCCCTTATCTGACAGAAGGCATAGGTGATTTAAAAATAAATTTATATGGTTCTACTGATTATTCACCCCCTCATCTTTCTATAGAATTTCAATGCAGGAAGTCGGTCATCTCAGATGCTGAAAAAAAATGGAAAATCGAAAATGCTGAATTTATAGGAACCTTTTCAAACGGAGAAGGCAGGGAACCGGGTACTTCATCCTTAAATATTACCCGGCTAACCGGCCTTTTTCTTGAAAGAAACATTACATCAACTTTTATCATGCGGAATTTTTATAACCCATGGATTTCAGCCACCTTTGAAGGTTCCATGAATATGACGCGATTGAATGATTTTTATCCTATTAAAAATATTGCTATCAGAAAAGGGGAACTTGACTTTTCTTTGCAATGGGAAGGGAGACCGGGAAGCAATGCTCCGGCATTTATGAGTAATATTCTCCAAAGGGCAAAATTTACAGGAAATGAGATTGCTTTTTCATATACAGATTCAACTCATATAAAACCTGATAACTTCATAGGCAGCGAAATAAATGATTTCAATTTTGAATGTGAATGGATGCCTGGTAAAATCAATTTCCAGAAACTTTCTTTCAACACTCAAAAGTCAGATTTTTTACTTACTGAAACATCCCTGCAAATTCCTAATTCAAATTCATTGTCCTGGATGTGTACGACTACCATTCATTCAAAAAAAACTGATTTGCAGGAATTAGTTAATATAATTCAAACGATTAATTCTTCCAGTGAAAATAGCAAATCACTTCCATTGTCACTGGTGCTGAATGTATCCTGCAACCAACTTATAGTTGAAAATATGAAAGCTGAGGATTTTAAATTACTTTGTGATTATAAATCTGACAATATAAATTTTCATAATTTTTCTTTTTCCTCGTTTGGCGGAACAATAACTCCAGAGGTTGAGATACGTTTTCTAAATCCTATACAGAAACAAATCAATGGAAAGTTAATACTCGAAAAAATAAATTTAAAAAAATTATTTTCCGCATTTTCGAAAATGAGGTCTGATTATTTATCTGAAAATAATTTTGAAGGTGCATTATCCGGAGAAATTCGTTTTGAAACACTCCTCGATACCTCTAATCTTTTTGATTGGCATAAGACAAAAGGAATGGCAGACCTAAACATTTCGTCAGGTAAACTACTTCATTATAAACCATTGCAAAAATTAGCACGATTTGCAGACGTGGAATTACTTGATAACCTGACATTTAACGAAATTAAGTCCGTTTTTTCTTTTGAAAATGGTAATCTGACTTTTCCTGAAACTGAAATTACTTCTAATGTCACTACCTTGTGGTTTAATGGCACCGTTTCAAAAACACAGGAATTTGATATGCATGTTAAAATACGATTGCCTAAACATAAAAGGAGAAAAAAAATACAGGAAGATGAATTGGGTGTCATTGAAGATGATGGACTTGGCAATACCCTGTTATTCATAAAAATTACCGGAAAACCTGAAAAATTAAATATTGTGTACGATACAGAAGCTGTTAAAAACCGGATTAAAGATGCATGGGAAAAGGAGAAAAAAGAATTTAAGGATATTTTCAAAAGAAAAACAAAACAAGACAGCATTAAAACATTGAAACTTTCTGAAGAGGAGTTTAAATTAGACGAATAAATTTTATGAAGTCAGACAATTTTAACAACAGCGAAACTGCCATTTTGGTTGGGTTGATAAACTCCTCGCAGAGTGACACTAAAGTGCGTGACTATCTTGATGAACTGGAATTCCTTGCATTTACAAGGGGAATAACCACTCAAAAAAGAATCACTCAGCACCTTCCCTATCCGGACCCGAAATTTTTTGTAGGAAAAGGAAAACTACAGGAAATAAAAGAATTTGTCATTCAGCAAAAAACCGGACAAGTAATTTTTGATGATGACTTGTCTCCATCGCAAGTCCGTAATATTGAGCGCGAGTTAAAATGCAAAATCATTGACCGCAGTCAGCTTATCATAGAAATTTTCGCTCAACGTGCAAAAACCGCAAGAGCCACTCTTCAGGTGCAATTAGCCAACTATCAATATCTCATGCCGAGATTAACCGGAATGTGGACTCACCTTTCCAAACAAAAAGGGGGCATTGGGGTAAGAGGAGGACCCGGGGAAACAGAAATTGAAACGGATCGCCGTGTAATCAGAAATAAAATTTCATTATTGAAAGAAAAACTAAGCAAAATTGACAAACAAAGTATCACCCAACGCAAAAGCAGAAAGAGTTTAGTTCGTGTATCCCTGGTCGGCTATACCAATGTTGGAAAATCAACCCTTATGAATCTGCTTGCCAAAACGAATATACTTGCGGAAGATAAATTATTTGCTACGCTGGATCCTACAGTTCGTAAAGTGGTAATCAATAATATTCCATTTCTCATTTCCGACACTGTTGGGTTCATCCGGAAATTACCGCATCATTTAATTGAGAGTTTTAAATCAACCCTTGATGAAATCAGGGATTCCGACCTTCTCTTGCATGTAGTTGATTTCTCACATCCTTCCGCAGAGGAACAAATGACAGTAGTCAAACAAACACTCATTGAAATGGGATGCGGTGAAAAAAATGTCCTTACGGTTTACAATAAGTTGGATAAATGGCGCGAACGAATCGTCGGTGAAGAGAAACTCACTTCAGAAATTCAAAACACATCTGAAAGTATTTATATATCAGCTACCCAAAAAGAAAATATTGACACACTTAAAATTATTTTAGGGAAAAAAATTGAAGAAATATACCATGCAAATTACAATCGCCTGTATTTCAATGGAGTAAGCGGATAAGAATCATAAATATCAAAAATTTATACTACCTTAGTGGTGAGTATTGAACGCGAGATATGAACAAACACCTTATATTTTTATTTTTTTTCATATTCATTCACGGTTTGAATGCGCAGACCATTCCGGAAAAACCACGCGGAATGGTAAATGACATGGCGGCTTTGTTGTCAACCGATGAAACAGCTAAATTAAACGAAAAGTTAATCACGTTTTATAACCAACACCGGATTCCACTATATATTTATATTCTTCATTCCATGGAACAATATTCCATAGACGAATTTGCCATTGAAGTTTATAAAACATGGAAAAAAGGCAACTCAGATCTTGTAAATGGCGCCTTATTATTTGTGGCTATAAAAGATAAAAAAATTTATATTCAGGTCAGTCCTGCCAATAGCAAATATTTCCCCGATACTCTTACCACCCGTTTGATAGATACCTATCTTCGCCCACCATTCCGGATTAAAAATTATTTTAAAGGGTTTGATGAAATTTCTAAGCAATTATTGGAGATTTCAAAAAAACTACATGGGAAAAAATCTGAAATTGTTATGACCCCCAAACAACCCGTTCCAGCAAAGGAAAAAACAAAATCAGAAATTATTTCGAAACCGGTTAAACCGGTAATACCTCCGGCTCCTACATTACATTTTTATGATTATGCAGGATTATTAACGGCTGAACAATTGAACGAAATGGAAAATAAATTGGAATCATTCTTCGAAAAGGATTCCATTCCTATCTATACCATGACCTATTTTTCTGCTGATACTTCTTATTTACGCATGGAAATTCCTAAATGGTTTAATCAGTGGAAATCTGTTCAGCCAAAATTAGAATTTGGATTTATGCTTATTATAATTATAAAAGAAAAAAAGTTAATTCTCCGGGTTGATTCTTCCCGGCAGGAAATATTTCATGATAGCACTGCTTCCCGACTGATTTCTACCTTTTTAAAACCGGCTTTTCGAGCTAAAAACTATTTTAAGGGCTTTGATGATTTTTTCAGTTATCTGATGACCGATGGCATTCATTACTTAAGAAAAACGGACTTATCCGAGTTAAATGAATCAGAAAAAATTCAAAATCCTGAGGAGGAATTACCTGATACTGTTTTGAAATTAGTCGCTTTTAACGCCATTCTCGAACAAGGGAGAGCCGCCATAAAATGGAAAGTATCTGACGATTCTAATGCAATAGGTTTTTCTGTGCAACGCTCCCAAGATAGAATTAACTACGAGGATCTGGGCTTCGTTCCTTCCAAAAAGGAAGGTAGCCACTATTTGTATTCGTTTTACGACGAAACTCCTTTAGAGAAGGGTTATTATTCATTGGTTCAGTTTGATTTTACCGGTATCAACCGGCGGTCTTTGCCAATCGTCTGCAGTGACATTAAATGTCCAAAAATAGATTTTTCGTTAACGCGAAAAGAAAATGGTACGCAATTTATAAACGTGAAGCTGGATTCATTGGAAGGAGTGGAAATGATAGAAATCATTGATGTGGAAGGAAATATAAAACAAATTGTCCGGCTTAGACCAGACCCATCAACCCAAATTGCGATTATCAACATAGATAAAATTAAAACGAATGAAGTTTACTTTCTTAACCTTCCCGGTCAGGTTTTTTCAGAGAAAAATAAATTTATCAAAGTACCGGTTGATAGAAGATTTGAGTGATGTGTTTTGAAATCAACCTCACCACAGCCCCTCTCCGAAAAAATGGAGAGGAGTAAAAAATTGGTTGAATTTTATTTTGTCCACCGCTAGCGGGAGAAGGGGGTGGATTTTTTTATCCTGTTTATGTGAAATCAAAATTTTCATGTAAGTTTGCATAACAATTTTAACTACTAATCATGAAGAACCTTGTAATCGTTATTGTTAGTTTGGTTTTTACTATAAAAGCCAACGCACAAAAAGAAGTATTCAAAGTAATAGCTTCTTCAGGAAATATTTCAGTTCTTACAAACCCCAATCAACCTTGGGCTTCTGTTTCCGCTGGAAGCAAACTTAATGATGGCGACAGAATCAGGATTACAGGAACAGGATATCTCAGCATGCTCCATTCTACAGGTAAAGCTATCGAATTGAGAAAAGAGGGGGATTATTCAGTAAGTGAATTATCAAAAAATATTTCTTCAACTAATACCGGAATAAGTAATCGTTTTGCAAATTATGTTCTTAAAGAAATCAGTAAAACTGATAATAATAACTTATCAGGTTCCATTACCAGACAAATGGCAATCACCGGCGCTGTTGAGCGTGGAGCATCTGATTTCACAATTCAGGTAAATATGCCAAGAAATACAAACCTGATTGATACCATTGTATCATTTAATTGGCAAAAAATTGCAAACGCAAAAGGATATGTTTTTACGTTGTCAGATAAATTTGCAAAAGTGGTATTAACCCGCGAAATAATAGATACACTATTTACGCTAAATTTGAAAAATCTGAATCTTGAGCCGGAGGACTACTATTACTGGAGTGTATCATCAAAAAATAATCCTAATCAAATTTCCTCAGAATATACCATAAATATTTTATCTGCCAAAACGCAATCAACTCTTATTGACTCACTAAGCATACTCGCCAGAGAACTTGGTGAAAATAAAACAGCAATCAGTAATCTGATTTTTGCTTCTTTCTTTGAACAACATAAAATTATGAATCGTGCGATGGAGTCATACAAAGAGGCGATCCGTCTCGAACAATCCAGCGATGATTACAAAAAAGCGTATGCCTTGTTTTTAATTCGAAACGGTATGTTTAATCAGGCAAAACAGATGTGGGAAGGGAGGAATTAGAATTTATTAATCTTATAAAGCACCGGTTTACTTGGTGCCGCATCACTATCAAATGACGGCATCATCAGATTTAACAAGTAATACCCATCTCTGATGGATGGTTTTGCAAAAATCATTTCCGTAATGGTTTTTAAAGACCTTTTCTTTGTGCTGATATCACTACTCCCCTCTTTTACATTCCAGAAAATCCTGTGATTACTCAATAATCCATTGTCATTAAGCCGATCAACCGTTGGAAAATCAACTAATAAATGATGGGTGCCTGTTGCTGAAATTTTTTGCATGGCTTCGGTAGAAAAAAAAGGCGGACTGATTTTCTGATAATTTTTTGTAATTTTAGTTGAATCATTGGGAAGTGTTCTTATAATTAATGCTTCGTATAAGAAATTATCTGAAAATTTTTTTAATGCGGTAAGCAGTTCTTTTTCTGTTATCAGAAGATCTTCATTATTTTTCAGAGGGGTGTAGGTATCATTTGTCTTATTGGCTTTAACGGGTTTGATGCTGATTAATAAAGAAGGTATTAGAAATTTTTTTAACGTAGCATTTACCGAAATCCTCTGCAAAGAAATGTGTCCCACACATTCAGTATGGGTGCCATTACAGTGAGGGATAAGTTGAATTTCCTCACAGTTTACACTTCCACCCATGCGGGTATCTCCAATAAATCCTCCGGATTGATAGGGTTTTGCATTAGCATCAGGTGCACCGAAAACAGAGAGCTGTTTTTTATTAAACTTTAAAGGAATTGAAATGTCTAACGGTTTTCCAAAATCGGAAGAATAATTTTGATTCTTAATTACACATGAAATTTTCATATATTGCTGTTATGCGATAATCAATTCAAGCCCTTCAATCCTTTCAAAATCTTTTTTATTTAGTGTGGATAATTTAAGTCCCTTTGCTAGAGCAGTGGAACCTATTAAAATATCTTTTAACCCTATAATTTTATTTTGCTTTGTCAAATAACGAATTATCTCAGAAGCAATTTCAACTTCTGTTTCATTCAATGGAATTATATCAATTTTTTGAAAGATATTATTCCAAAAATCTTTCTGATTTTTTGCTACTCCAACTAATAACTCAAGTTTGGTAATAACTGAAATTGATAATAAATATTTAATGGATAGATTAACAAATAATGTTTTTGATTTATCTTTTTTTCTGTAGTAGTCAATCAAAATTGAAGTATCTATGCAAATGCGTTCTTTGTCCATACATCAAAATATTTTTGTAGAATTTTAAAATTCATTTTCTCCTCATGGTTCATTACAGGACCTGATAATAATAATTTTGTTAATGTATCATCGTTTTTATTATGGGAGTGGGTATAACGTTGTTTTTCAAGTTCCTTTTTGATTTTGAGTTTATGCTCAAACGGCATTTTCCTGATTATCCCAATTAATTGATTAACTTCAATATTTATCATTAATTCCATCTTACCCTTTTTTTTACAAATTTACTATTTTTTTTCTAAATAATACGAAGTTCTTCATAATTCCCCCAACCAACTCATCGCATTATCATAAAGCAGTTTTTTCTTCTGCAACGCTGACAATCCCATCATACTTTCAATTAATTTTCCAGGTACTTCCTCTCCCAAAGGAAAAGGATAATCTGAACCCATGGAAATTTTATCCTCCCCAAAGAAATTCACAAGATATTCAAGCGCCTTTGAATCATGTACCAATGAATCAACCCAGAATTTTCCTATATATTTTTCCGGGTTATCTTTATTATCGGTGGCACACAAATCCGGTCTTACGTTGAATCCATGTTTTATTCTACCAAAAGTAAAAGGAAATGCTCCTCCGCCATGTGCAAAACAAACCCGGAGTTCAGGTAATTTTTCAAATACGCCTCCGAATATCAAACTGCAAATTGCGAGGGATGTTTCTGCAGGCATACCCACAAGCCATGGTAGCCAATAATCTGGCATTTTTTCTTTGCCCATCATTTCCCAGGGGTGTACAAATACGGAAGCATTCAATTTACAGGCGGCTGAAAAAAATGGAAATAATTCTTTTTGATTCAGATTCCAATCGTTTACATGGCTACCGATTTCAACTCCCGATAATCCAAGTTGTTTGACACAACGCTCTAATTCAAAAATAGCTAACTCGGGATCCTGGAGTGGCACTGTTCCCAACCCTTTGAAATGCATAGGATTTTTTTGCACTTCTTCAGCTATATGTTCGTTTAGAAACTTTGAACTTTCAAGAGCATCCTTAGGTTTTGCCCAATAATTAAACAAAACAGGAATGGTGGAAAGAACCTGTATTTTTACCCCTTGCTCCTTACATTCATTCATTCTTATGTTTGCATCCCAGCAATTATGATTTAATTCCCGAAATGTTTTTCCATTCTGAATCATTTTTGCGCCACAGTGATGATGATGCTCTAATGACACAAAACCATTATAGTTAAACTTCTTGTTAAAATCAGGATAGTTTTTGGGAATGATGTGCGTGTGGATGTCAATTTTGGGGAGCATGGGTTGGAAATAATTATGCCTTGACGGGTGGTTCCATAACGGCTCCGCACTGCTTGCAATGACGCAAATCTGCTGAGGAATAATACTTGTCAAATACCGGGGGAAGTTGCGTCACAATATTTGTAAGATGGAAATACTCGCTATGAAGTTGATTACTGCATTTTTCACAGAACCAAAGCACTCCGTCATCTTCATTTTCTTTCCGGTTTCGTTCAATCACAAGCCCAACCGTATTTGCTTTTCGCTGAGGGGAATGAGGAATACGTGGGGGCAATAAAAATATTTCTCCTTCCTTTATGGGGATATCCACTGGTTTTCCGTTGTCAATAATCTTTAGTACCATGTCTCCTTCGAGCTGGTAAAAAAATTCTTCGCCTTGGTTGAGGTGGTAATCCTTTCGGGAATTTGGACCGCCGACTACCATGATGATAAAATCGTCGGTTCCTTTGTACACCTGTTGGTTGCCCACAGGCGGTTTAAGCAGATGACGGTTTTCGTCAATCCACTTTTTGATATTAAGCGTGGAAGTGTTCATGTTTGTCCGGGTTAATAAAAAAAATAGTTAGAATCAGTTGTACAAAAGCATAACGTTGCAAAATTACATGAAAATTATTGATTTCCCACAAGCTGGATATGAATCAATGTGTATAAACACGTTATACAACAGCTACACACTTTAGCTCAATAGCTATGGGGGTTGGAAGGCGATTCACTTCCACCGTGGTCCGGCAGGGTTGATTATCTTTGAAATATTCTGCATAGATCCGATTATATGTTTTAAAATCCTTTTTAATGTTTGTGAGAAAAACTGTGACATCAACTAAGTTTTCCCAACAGGAACCGGCTTCTTCTAACACCGTTCTTACATTTTTAAATACCGAGTGACACTGTTCTTCAATATTATAGGAAATGATATTACCTATGCTATCCAATTCTACACCAGGTATTTTACTTGAACCTTTTACCCGTGGTCCAATGCCCGAAAGGAATAAAAGATTTCCAGTTCTGCGGGCGTGCGGATATGCGCCAACAGGAGCCGGAGCTTTTTTAGAAATGATTTTGGTTGTTTTCATCTGATGTGGAACACAAACTTATATGAATTTTCTGATTTCACGATGATTGGTTATTAATCATAATGTAAAGACACGGTGACCGTGTCTTTACAAAACCATTATATATTTATCATTTTTATGCCCTCCATAACTTCTTCTGTATAATAAAATCCCAACAACCTTTCGGTAACCGGTATAAAACAGTTTTGTTCTCCTTTATTGATTTTCTTATCGCACTGGCTGATATATCAAGCAAAGGGGCTTCAATCACTTTTATTTTAGGATGATTCATAAACTCGGTTGGAGAGTTGTTTTTTCTCGGGTAAACATAAATAAAATAATTTTTCAGAATTTCTTCATAATTTTTCCACTTCGTAAAAGAGGACAGATTATCAGAGCCCATGATTAACACAAATTCATATTTCGGAAATTTTTCTTTCAGGTGAATCAAAGTATGGATTGTGAAATTGGGTTTTGAAAGATGAAATTCTATATCACTTACAGCAAATCGTTTGTCTTCTGAAATGGCTCTTTGCACCATTTCATACCTGTCAAAAGCATGAGCAAGTGAGTCCGGATTTTTATACGGATTGTGCGGTGACACTACAAACCATACCTGGTCCAAATCGGTTTCTTCCACCATGGTTTCCGCTATAATCAGATGACCAATGTGAATAGGATTAAAAGAGCCAAAGAAAAGACCGATTTTCATGGTGTTGAAATTATTTCTTTACATGCCCTTATTCAAAGGTTGTCTGTTCTCCGATAAAAACCCCTCCACAACTTCCACCAACTTCTTCTTCGCATCTTCCAGTTTGTCGTTTATGATAATAACATCAAAAAAATTTCGTGATTTCATTTCTGCTTCTGCTTTTGACATGCGTTTTTTGAAAGATTCTTCTGTTTCTGTGGAACGCTTTATGAGCCGTTCTTTCAGAATTTCAAAAGAGGGAGGTGATATAAAAATGGCAAGGGCATCTTTTCCCAGTTTACGCTTCACCCTGGTACCACCGGCAACATCAATGTCAAGAGCCGCCGCCTTTCCGTTTTCCCAAATCCTTTTAATTTCAGAATGTAACGTACCATAATAGTTGCCTTCATACACTTCCTCATATTCCAGAAATTCATTATTATCCAATAATTCCTTAAACTTATCTTTTGATATAAAATAATAATCTTTCCCATGAACCTCATACGCTCTCGGCACTCTGTTGCAGGCAGAAACAGAAAACTCTATGTATGGACATTCTTTTAACAATAACTTTATTAAAGTGGTTTTACCAGCACCGGAGGGTCCGGAAAGAATTATCAATTGATTAGATTTCAAGGGTTAGATATGTTTTTTAAAAGTCGTCTGCTGTGGTGAATGGTAAGAATATCAATACGATTGTGTGAAACTATACGATAAATTATTCTGTAATTTCCTTGAATCAACTCTCTAATTTTTTCGTCATTTATTTCAGGTACAACTCTTCCGTATTTTGGATGTGTTCTAAGAATTTCTGCTCTGTTAAAAAAACGTTGCACTTGAATTTTTGCATATTTTAATGAGTCCTTTGCAATGAATTCTGCAATATTTTCTATGTCAGCCAATGAATTATCTGTCCAATTTATAACAACCATTTTTTAAGTTTTTCCTTAGATTGTTCAGTAGATTTTGTCTGACCTTTTTGTGATTGTTCCATACCGAAATCAATTTTTTGCAAAAGAACTATTCTATCCATCAATTCATCTAAAGAAAACTTGTCCGGTAAGTCCTTTATGGTTTTTAGTAATTTTCCTTTTGTCAGCATATTAATAATTTTTTTCAAAGATAAGATTTTTAATTGATTTCTCTTATTGTGCAGGATTTGTCAACTATAAGACGACGAAGTATGTAAACAAATCTATCCTAATCTGTAGCTAAAATTATAAAAATTTCAAGTACATTTGTCATCTTCCATCATGGACTTACAAAGCAAAATAAAATCCCTGTCAAAACAATTTCATTCCGAAATCTGCGATATCCGTCGTCACCTGCATGCTCACCCGGAATTATCGTTTAAGGAATTTGAAACCTCTGCATTTATTATTGCACAACTTGATAAATCAACTATTTCCTATCGCAAAGGAATAGCCGGCACAGGAATCATCGCTGAAATAAAGGGAAAGAATCCTGAATCAGCGTGTGTGGCTTTAAGAGCCGATATGGATGCGCTTCCCATAGAAGAAAAAAATAATGTTCCGTACCGTTCTGTCAATAAAGGAGTCATGCACGCCTGTGGACACGATGTTCATACAAGCTGTCTGCTCGGTGTAGCTAAAATTGTAACTCAAATAACCCATGAATTTTCAGGCACTTTCCGGCTTATTTTTCAACCCGGTGAGGAACGACTTCCAGGCGGTGCATCCTTAATGATTAAAGAAGGCGCCTTATCAAATCCTAAACCGTCTTCTATACTCGGACAACATGTAATGCCACTGATTCCTGTCGGGAAAGTTGGATTCCGTAAAGGAATTTATATGGCAAGCACCGATGAGATTTACATGACTATAAAAGGAAAAGGAGGACATGGAGCCATGCCACAGCTAACCATTGACCCCGTTAGTGTCACTGCCCAGATAATAGTGTCACTTCAGCAAATAATTTCAAGAGTGAACGACCCGAGGATTCCTTCGGTTTTAACTTTTGGAAAAGTGATTGCCGAAGGAAGTACGAATATCATTCCTGATTCGGTATATGTGGAAGGAACTTTTCGCACGTTGAACGAAGCATGGCGCGAAAAAGCTCATAAGAAAATCCGGGAGATAGCTGAAGGAATTGCAAAATCGTTTGGCGCAGAATGTGAATTACGGATAGAAAAAGGATATCCAATGTTATTTAACGATGAAAAACTTACGGATAGAGCAAGAAAAAAAGCGGAAGAATATATCGGAAAAGAAAATGTCACTGACCTCGATGTTTGGATGGCGGCTGAGGACTTTGCTTATTATTCACATCAAATTCCTGCTTGCTTTTACCGGTTAGGAACTGGAAATCCGGCAAAAGGAATTAATTCGTTGGTACATACCCCTACTTTTGATGTTGATGAAGATGCGCTGGAGATTGGAATGGGTTTAATGGCCTGGCTGTCGTTGGCAGAACTACAGGCAGAGTGACTGCCTTTGTATGGTTTGATCTATACCTAATATTCTTATCTTACAATTTCCTCTTTCAATTTTTCTGCGGTTTCCGCTATTTGCAGGGCTTCGTTGATTTCTTTTAAATCGCCGTCAAGAATAGCAGGAAGATTATATAACGTTAAGCCAATCCTATGGTCTGTGACACGGCTTTGTGGGTAGTTGTATGTTCTGATTTTATCTGAACGGTCACCGGATTTTACCATGCTTTTACGTTGAGCGCCGAGTTCTGAATTTATTTTTTCCAATTCCAATTCATAAAGACGCGACCTCAAAACAGTTAATGCCTTTTCAAAATTTCTATGTTGAGATTTTTCGTCCTGGCATTGCACAATCATACCGGTAGGAATATGAGTTAGGCGAATCGCTGAATAAGTGGTATTGACAGATTGTCCTCCGGGTCCTGAGGAGCAAAATGTATCTTTTCGGATATCATTCATGTCAATTTTTACATCAAATTCTTCGGCTTCAGGTAAGACCACCACTGAAGCGGCGGAAGTATGAACTCTCCCTTGGGCTTCAGTCACAGGTACCCGTTGAACCCGGTGCACACCCGATTCATATTTTAGCTTTCCATAAACATTTTCTCCGCTTACGGTAGAAATTACTTCTTTAAACCCTCCGGAGGGTCCTTCGGTGCAATCCACCAATGTAATTTTCCATTTTTTTGCCTCGCAAAATCGTTGATACATCCGGAATAAAACACCGGCAAATAAAGCCGCTTCGTCCCCTCCTACCCCAGCTCTTATTTCCAGAATGGCATTCTTGCGGTCATTGGGGTCTTTAGGAATTAATAAATTTCTCAGCAAGGATTCCCTTTCCGAAATTTTAACGGTAAGAATATCAATTTCTTCTTTTGCAAGTTCTCTTAATTCCTCTTCTTTTTCAGTTTCAAGAATATGCTTCGCCTGCTCCATTTGATCCAGCAAACCCTTATAAACAGAATATTCATCCATGATTTTCGACAAATCTTTATACTCTTTATTTAATTCCGTAGCCCGCTTAATATCTGTAACAATTTCCTGTTGTGTGAGAAGTGCTGAAATTTCCTCGAAACGATTTTTAATGTTTTCTAATTTCTCTATCATGATATTTTTTGATTATTAATGCTTATTCATAAATCCGACCGAACTTACGAACAAAAAAAAAGCATTCTGCACATAAAAAGTACAGAATGCTTGAATGTTAAATTATTTATAAGTGAAATGCTTTTCTTACGTTATCCACATAATCCATTTCTTCCCAGGTAAAAAACCGGATATTCTTTTTTATTCTGTCAACTTTTCGTGTGACACTTCCATTCGACTGTATTTCTTTAATATTGAAACAATCCACTTCTTTCACAAAAGGATTTCTACCCATGTGTCCGTAAGAGGCAGTAGGAGAATAAATGGGATTTTTTAATTCAAGCCGTTTAATAATGTCAGCCGGTTTCATAGGAAAAATATGTTGCACTACATTTGAAATTTCGAAGTCACTCATTTTTTCACCTTTTTTGTTTTTTACGCTGGCGGTTCCAAATGTATTTATATAAAGCGAAACCGGTTCTGCTACTCCAATGGCGTAGGCAACCTGAACCAGCACCTGGTCGCAAACGCCTGCACCCACCAAATTTTTAGCAATATGTCTTGCGGCATAAGCGGCAGAACGGTCAACTTTTGAAGGATCTTTACCGGAAAAAGCTCCTCCCCCATGAGCTCCTTTTCCCCCATACGTATCAACGATTATTTTTCTTCCGGTCAAACCGGTATCACCATGGGGTCCGCCGATTACAAACTTGCCGGTTGGATTTACATGGTACTTAATATCTCCCTTAAAGAGATACCTAAGAGTTGGGTTGTATTTTTTTTCAACTCTTGGAATAAGAAACTTTAAAATATCCTTTCTGATTGTATCAAGCATGGATTGCTCCTCTTTGAAATCATCGTGTTGAGTAGAAACAACAATCGTATGAATTTGTTTTGGCTTACCCTCAGGAGTATATTCTATAGTAACCTGTGATTTAGAATCAGGTCTAAGGTATTTCATTACTTTTCCTTCTTTTCGTATTTCAGATAGTTCATGAACAAGTTTATGAGCAATATCAAGCGGCAGGGGCATAAGATTATCCGTTTCATTTGAAGCATATCCGAACATCATGCCCTGATCCCCGGCTCCCTGTTCCTTATGCAATCCCTTCCCTTCTGAAACACCTTGACTGATGTCGGGAGATTGCTCATGAATAGAGTTAATTACAGCACAGGAAATAGAATCAAATTGATAATCCGATTTTGTATATCCGATTCTTTTAATCACATCGCGGGTTGTCTTTTGAATATCAACGACTCCTTTTGAGGTGATCTCTCCGGAAACTACTACTAAGCCGGTTGTAACGAGTGTTTCACAAGCAACTCTTGAATTAATATCTTGAGCCAAAAATTCATCAAGTATAGCATCGGAAATCTGGTCAGCCACCTTATCTGGATGTCCTTCCGAAACGGATTCTGAAGTGAATAAATAAGCCATGAGTGAAATTGGAAATTAGAAATTGGTTATTGGAAATTAGTAATTAGAAATTGGCTATTGGATGTTGGATGTTGGAATACAAAGTTCTGGCTTAAATATTAAAGTTTCTTTAACACGATTTCTTTTTTGTTATGCTTGCCTGGTAAATCCATTTCAAGCCAAACTTCATCGCTCATTAATTTTAATATTGTCCACGTATCTCTGGCACCATCGGCAGAATCAGGCGGAGGTTCAAAATCAAAAATAATATTATCATCATCCACATCAAAAAACCAAGTTCCCTGATACGACTGAAAAAATTTTTGATGAATAATATCGGCAGTATCTCCACCTACTAAATTAAATAAACCATCTTCTTTAATATTCAAACTGGTTAAGGCAAACCTCTGGGTTATTTCCACTCCATCGTGCTCAACCTTGTCGAATTTCCAAGTATTTGAAATACGGTCAGTTCTAGTACGAAAACTAATTAGTGGTCCCTCTTTGTATTTACAAGAAGTGTAAAACGATGCAAATAGTACTGGTAAAAATAAAAAATATCTTACCTGGTTGGAGGTCATAGCAATTATTGCTTTTTTATAAAATAAAAAAAAGTAGAGCTTTTTCGATAGTTTGTCCCTTAAATTCCTGCAAATATATAGTATTTTGTAATTAAATAATACCATACAACTATTTTTTACTTTAAAATACTACTTTCTTTTCATCTTTAAAGCTATAATATCCTCTGTTTGAAATAATTATATGGTCCAAAATCGGTATGTCCATAATATGACCTGCTTTAATAAGCTGGCGGGTTAATGATATGTCGTTTTGGCTGGGATTAAAGTCACCGGAGGGGTGATTATGTATCAAAACGATATGGGAAGCAAGTTCTTCCACTGCTATTTTGAAAATCAAACGCAAATCAACAATTGTCTCAGAAACACCGCCTGTTGTTACACATTGCTTTTTAATAAGTTGATTTTTACGATCTAAAAGTATTATCCAGAACTGCTCGTTTGGCAAATCCATCATATCAGAAAGCATAAAATCAAATAGGTCCATTGAACAAATAAATCTTAATTTATTTTTTGCTTTTACTTCTTTTCTTCTCCTGCCTAACTCAAGTGCCCCTGTAATGGTAATTGCTTTCACTGACCCTATACCCTGTACTTTTTTTAACTGACTAATTGAAAGATTTCCAAGCTCGTTTAAATCATTATCTGCTGAATTCAATAATTTTCTGGCAACCTCAACGGCATTGTTTTTTTGGGTTCCTGATCCGATTAATAATGCCAATAATTCAACGTTACTTAAACTTCTAACACCTTTTAATAAAAGTTTTTCCCTTGGACGGTCATCCTCCGCCCAGTTTCTTAGTTGAAATACGCTTGTCTCGGGGTATTCCATTGGTAGTGATTCCATAGGGTTTGTTGGAGATTAATGGTTTAGTGTATAAAAAGTTATTTCTTTGCAATTTTTGGTAAAATATTTTTTATAAAATTGAATATTGAACAAGGAATAATGAATTTCGAAGTACTTCAACATTCGATATTCCTTGTTCAGTATTCATTATTATTTTCTTTCTTTGGTTGTGGCTTGTCCACGTAAGGTTTAGATATAAGCGAGGCAAATAACGTTTTTCGTAGGATTTTTTAAAATTTAAAAAAAACTGATGGTTTACACTTTATTCAGTTTGTTA
>Ga0156225_111_pt1 | contig 35894 bp, 21 predicted proteins | sample RifCSPlowO2_12_FD_107873 | JGI IMG/M metagenome (GOLD analysis project Ga0156225, IMG submission 107873) | Bacteroidetes bacterium RIFCSPLOWO2_12_FULL_37_12 | reverse complement strand
GCTCAGGGAATGGTGCCGGATCTTCCAGTGATGGCTCTAATGCTGGTACTGCAAATACTGGTGGGGGGGGTAGTGGCGCGCAGGATTTAGGCGGAGGCAACAACAGTGGAAGCGCTGGCGGCACTGGTAAAATTATTATTACTTACACCGGCTCCAATGCGGGTCCCGATCAAAATCTCGCGCTTTGTGCCACAACAGCAACCCTGGCTGGGAACACACCCTCAGCAGGAACCGGTACTTGGTCCTGTATCACTAACTGCACAGGCGTTTCAATTACGTCCGTAAATTCACCCACTTCAACTGTCACAGGGTTAACACCCGGACTTGCAACAACATTACGTTGGACAATATCTAATGGCGGTTGTACTTCTGTTACCGACGATGTGGTAATTACCGCCACGGCAGGTTCCGGTTGCTGGAACTACTGTACACCAACAGGAAACCTGAATACTTCCTTTAGCGATTGCATTTCTAATGTGACAATAAATTCGCTGAATAATACAACTACATGTGCAGCCAGTGGTTATACTAACTATGCGGCGAGTGGCACACAAACCACAACACTTACCACGGGTCTTTCATTTACTTTGTATTTAACCTCTGCTTCTGGAACAGGCACTCATGGCGCAGGTGTCTGGTTTGATTTTAATGATGATGGTGATTTTGGCGATGCTGATGAATTTGTATTGATAAGCAATTCGATTAGCCCAAGTTCTACTGTGTCTGTATCTGTCCCCGTTCCATCTGGCGCCTTTATAGGGACTACACGAATGAGAGTTCGTTATGCGTTTGCAGTGACAGTTACTTCAACTATGTCTTGTACTATGGCAGGTACTTATGGTGAGACAGAGGATTATACGGTAAGTATATGTGGAACTAATCCCGGTACCATCTCTCCAACTTCTGCTACAGTTTGTCCTACAGGGGGCACAACCGGTGTGTCTATTTCCGGTTACACAGGCGGTTCAACTTTTCAATGGGAGGTTTCAACGGATGGCTCCACTTATGCTAACGTTTCTGGCGGTTCGGGCGCTACAACCGCCTCTTATACTACACCTGCATTGTCTTCTGGAAACTATTATTATAAATGTAAAGTAACCAATGGTTGTTCAAGTTACTCCGGAATTTGTACTGTAACTTCAGATAACTCACCCTGTGCTCCAAATCCAACTACAACCGTTCAGACCATGTTTGTAACGAGTTTTGAAACTTGTGATAATACCGCTATTACTACAGACCTTACAACAGGGCAATCTATAAGTGAAACCAATACTACCTCACCCAATATAGGTACGGTTCACGGCTCCATTCTTGGTGCTTCTTCAAACGGAGCATATAGCGGATCTCTTATTACACCTTTATTAACTTTTGAACCAGGTTGTACTTATTCTATAGAGTTTAAAGTAAAAGGAGGCGTTTGTGCCTTTTCAAATGCTATAAAAATTATGAAAAGTACAACTGCAACCAATGCCGCAATGTTAGCTGCTACAGGGAGCGATATTTTATTAAGTGGAAAAACCCCAACCGGTTCTTATGTATCCGCATCGGCTTCATTCACTGTTACGGCAACAGAATCAAAATACATAGGCATACAGCTTTATGGAGCTGGCGCAGGGGGGTGTGGTAGCTCATATATATATGTGGACGATATCCGCGTTACCCGCGATTGCCCTGATTGCTATTCCAGCTGTTCTTCTCCCTGCATGACTGCCAATGCGGTAGGCGGGACTGTAAGTCCTGCGGGCACATCTTCTGTTACCTGTGGCACTCCTTCCACTATTGTGTATTGTTTATCAGGCAGTACGGGCACTATTCAATGGCAACAATCTTTTAATGGAGGTACAACCTATAGTGATATTATTGGTCAGAATAACACGACCATGATTCAAACCTATAACAGTACCGTGAAGGTTAGGGCAGAATTGACAAATGATGGTTGTACTTCTGCAAACTCAACCGTTGTAGATGTATCTGTTTCAGGGGTAACTGCTAATACGTGGGATAATAGTGGCTCAAATGCATGGGGGACTGGAGGAAATTGGTCTGCGGGTGTGCCAACTTCTTGCCATGATGTTACTATTCCGTCAGGTGGTACTCAACCAACAATTTCAGCAGCTGCCGAATGCCATAACTTGACGATTAATAACGGTGCTAAACTAACAATTACTGTTTCTAATAATATTTACCTTGATATTTTTGGAAATCTTTCAAACAATGGAGAGATTGAACAAACCAATCTTGGAACTACACGTGGAGTAAGATTAAGTGGTGATAATGCCACTTGGGGTGGAACAGGTACATATACTGGTATAACATTGTATGTTCAAGATGGTTCTTATACTACTTTAATAGCAGATGCCGAAATTGCCACTCTTAATGCAACAAAAACAGCAACCATTGGTACATTGGATTTAGGAAGTTACCAATTGAAAGTTACTACTGAGTTTAATCAATCCGGGAGTGCAATCCGAATCAATACAGGGTATTTATGGATGCTTGCAACACAAGGTATGACTTTAGATCAAACATCTCTTTATCCAGATTATGGTACTTATTTTCGCGATTATCCATCAAATACATGGGGAGTTTCTGGAGATTGGAGCCAGATAGGAGGTTCAGGGTTTTATAATTATAAAGTAAGAGTAGCTGGCGGGGCTGTTACTTATAGCAGTAATATGCGAGCGAGGAATGATTTCACTATTGAATCAAGCGATGGCTCCGTAATTTTTAATGCTTCTACGCCATATACAACGTCCATTGAAGGAAATTTATATAATAATGAAGGGTTTACAGCGGGAGTATCAACTTTTAATTTTAATGGCTCGATTGCACAGGAAATCAGAGGAACTGTTGCCAGCACCTTTTATAATTTAACGATAGACAATTCATCCAGCGGAGGTGTTACTCAAATGCTTCCTGTTACAGTATCAAATACATTTGCACTTACCGAGGGTCCATTTAATTTGAACAGTTTAACCGCTACAGTCACTCGTTCTGCCACAGCCGCAATTGCACGAACAAGCGGTTATGTTGTAAGTGAAACAAACTCAATAACCAACCCAAGTAAACTGCAATGGAACATCGGAAGTACAACGGGTGCACATGTCTTTCCCTTTGGGACAACTTCCGGTTTATATATACCTGTAACTTTTAACAACTCTGTTGCAAGTGGAAATGTAACTATTTCCACACGTCCCGATGCTGTTCAGTCGAGTTCTACATGGGCATCTGGGGTAACTAATATGAAATCTGCGGCACTTAATTGCGAATGTCCTGACAAAGACGTTATTGACAGGTGGTGGGATATTTCTTCAACAGTTTCACCTTTAGGGGGAAGCGGTGCAGATGTTAGTTTTACATTTCTTGGGTCAGAAAATACAATGCTAACTGGAACTCCTAATTATCGAACCGGCGAAATCGGAATTCAACACTGGACAGGCACTATTTGGAATGATGGGAAAGGAGGAACCGGAATCGTTAACTTAACCGGAACTACAAATGCAACAGCCACAACCAATACGGTTACCGCTAATGATATTATTGAATTTTCGCCGTTTGTAGCTGTAGCGGGCGCCGCTCCGTTACCAGTTAATTTGATTAATTTTAAAGCAAAACTTGAAAATAACAAAGTTGTTCTTGACTGGACCACTGCAAGTGAGCAAAACTCAAAATCATTTGTTGTTGAGCGTAGCACTGAGTCATCATCGTTTGAAAATATTATTGCTACAGTGCCTGCATCGGGAAACAGTTCAACATTCCATTCTTATCAGGTGAATGATAACGATCCATTGAAAGGTATATCTTATTACCGATTAACTCAAACAGACCTGGATGGTAGCAACCATGTTCAAGGAGTTGTTGCTATAGACAACTTTTCAAAATTTGAGATAGTAAGTGTGATCCCTAATCCGGTTACAGGTACCGCTTATGTGAATGTATATAATCCGGAACCAGAAACTAATGTTACTATTAATGTGGTTACTCTAACGGGCCAATTAATGCATAGCGAAAAAATTGATGTAAAAGAAGGATACAATTCTATTCCTGTTGATATGAACAAAATCAATAAAGGTTTGTATATGTTACGTATAACATCTCCCAAAAATCCTGTTATTACTAATAAGTTGATTAAACAATAAAGATTTTATTTTTTATTATATAAAACGATCGCATTCGGCTTGTGATCGTTTTTTTTTACCCTTTTGTGACAAATGTTTTAAATGTTTATTAATTCTATACTTCTGTGACCATTTTCCAAACAAACATTAATCGTTTACAACTTAAATATAATAATTATTTTAACATGATAAACATAACAAAAAAAACATACCTAATGTTGACATTGGCTTTATACATTCCAATGCTTATACATGCCCAATGGCATTGGCAAAATCCGATCCCTCAGGGTAACTCATTGTATTCTATAAAGTATATAGACAGCAATATCGGATATGCCGTTGGTGAAAGCGGAATGATTATGAAAACCAATGATTCTGGGAATAACTGGCAAATACAAAACAGTGGAACTACAGAAATATTGTGGTCCATTTATTTTATTGGTATTGATACAGGATTTGTAGTTGGTTCAAACGGAACAATTTTGAAAACTGTCGATGGGGGAGAAAATTGGGATTCTCTGAACTCCGGGTCTATTAAGAATCTTTCGGATGTTTATTTTTGGGATTCTGAAAATGGAATTGCTTCCGGTAAAACAGGAACAATTTTAAAAACTGCGGATGGTGGTACAACCTGGATTAAGCAAAACAGTAATGTGATCGACTATATTTTTTCTATGGATTTTCCAAGCTCTGATATAGGATATGGAGTTGGACAGAATGGTGCAATTATTAAAACTGTGGATGGAGGAATGAATTGGTCGGCGCAAACCAGTGGGATAACAACTTTTTTATATGCAGTTAAATTTTTAAATGCATCCAATGGATTTGCCGTAGGTGAAGCCGGAGTAATACTGTCAACCACTGATGGAGGCACAACATGGTCCTCAATAAATAGTTCAACCAATAATTATTTATATGCATTAAATTTTTTAGACAACACTATCGGTTTTGCGACCGGGCAAAATGGAACTATTATTAAAACAACAGATGGTGGCATCACATGGAATCTTGTTACAAGCGGAGTTGCAAACACATTACGCTCAATTTCTTTTAATAATTCAATCGATGGAACCATTGCAGGATTTTATGGAACCATTCTTAATACTTCTGATGGTGGCAACACATGGTCTGTTATAGCAAAGGGAACAACGGGGTATTTGAATTCCTTATCATTTCTTGATACACTGAATGGGTATGTAGCCGGGGATAGTGGTATTATTATGAAAAGCACTGATGGTGGAAAACAATGGACAAATTTGAATAGTGGCACTAATTCCGCGTTATACGGTATTTCATTTACAAGCTCAACAACTGGAGTTGCAGTAGGTGAATCCGGAAAAGTTATTAAAACTACAGATAGTGGTTCCAGTTGGGTTTCCAAATCAAGTGGAACGAGTTCGTATTTATTTGGTATGCATTTTATTGATGCTAATAAAGGATTTGCTGTTGGTGATATGGGTACAATAATTAAAACTATAAACGGTGGAAACACATGGTCAAACCAGAATAGCGGTTTATTTGACCCGTTGCTTGGTGTATATTTTTTTGATGTTAACAATGGTTTTGTGGTTGGTGAAAGTGGAATAATTTTAAAAACTACCAATGCAGGTTCAACATGGGCATCACTCAATAGTGGAACATCAAATAATTTATATTCTACATTTTTTACTACCGTAAGTACAGGTTTTGCTGTTGGCCAAGGGGGGGTAATACTTAAAACTACCAATAATGGATCCACCTGGACCACACTCCAGAGTAACGTAACCAATGATTTAAGAGCTATACAGTTTATTGATAATAATGTAGGATTGGTAGCAGGAAGTGGAGGGCTAATTCTCAAAACTGAAGATGGAGGAAACACTTGGAATATTGAAAAAATTAATACGAACTATTTTCTGACATCTTTGTCTTTCAAATCAAAAAACGTTGCTTATACTGCGGGAGAAAACCTTTCTATATTAAAATTTGAAACTCCTTACATTCCTCCAGTTTGCAATAATGTTTCTGATTTTAGCTTCACAGTCACACCAGAAACAGGGGTCGTATCATTTACAAATCTATCATCAGGAAATTACCTGGAAAATTACAAATGGGATTTTGGAGATGGGTTGACTTCAGTATTGTCAAATCCACCTGATCACACCTATATATCCAGTGGAACTTATTCCGTAAACCTGGTTGTATATTCCAACGATAGTACATGTGTAGGGGATACTTCATATAATGTCACTGTTAATATCTGTGATATTGTAGCCGGGTTTACTTATGTCATTGATTCATTAACGGGTACAGTGAGTTTTACAAATACCAGTACTGGAAATATAGGGAGTTATTTTTGGTCCTTTGGAGATAGTACAACAGGAATAGAAATAAACCCTGTACACACGTATGATTCTATCGGTTCTTATCAGGTAACGTTGAACATTTATTCATCTGATTCATCCTGTCAAAAATCATATCAGGAAACCCTGGTAATTGATTTAATTGATAATATTTTAGAGTTCAACCAGCCGGGTGATAATTTTTTCGGTACTTTTTGTTTTAATGCTTATAATAAACAAATTCTGATTTACAATCCAAAGGCAATTGGTGGAAGAATACAAATTTTTACTATTAATGGCTCTTTAGTATTGGACAATGCAATGGGTAATAGCCAACAAAAACGAATTAATGTAAATTATTTGAATCCGGGTATTTATTTTCTTAAAATTCCTGGGCATAATATAAATAGAAAAGTATTTATTACGGACTAAATCTTTGTATATCATTCATTTTCTCCTTTTTGAAAAATATATCTAAGTCAGAACTTTCGCTTTCACGCTCAAAATTATATTCCCTTGCTCTTTTAGAGGGTGGGGTGGGAATTGCAATTGAAGTTTTTGGAGCTAAAATGCTTGCCCCTTTTTATGGCACTGCTTTTATTGTCTGGACCTCTGTATTGGGAGTTACTTTTTTTTCACTCTCCTTAGGTTATTATCTTGGGGCAAAAATTTCCCAACAAGAAAATCCTCAACGGTCTTTATTAAAATTAATACTTGCATCTGCTTTTTCTATAGAATTTATGCTCATTTTTGCAACACCCATGTTCAGTTTTTTTGGAAACATGAATATTTATATTGGGTGTGTTTTTAATTTTCTGTTTCTTATAGGACCTGCGCTTTTATGCATAGGCACCTTTTCTCCTATAATTATTCAATTATTATCTGATGTATACACAACAGGAGGTAAGAACTCAGGTTTGGTTTATTCTTTATCAACAACCGGTGGAATATTTGCAACCTTCCTATTAGGATTTTATATTATACCAACTTGGGGTATTTCAATTCCACTTTTATTTGCTGGAATCGTAATGCTTTTTATATGGATAATTATTGGTTGGAAATTTTTAACCTTTATTAATAAAATAGTTCCTTTACTATTATTTTCAGGTGTTGGAATTTTTCTTTTATTACCTGCAAAATTTAATAAGGAAGCTGCTTTTAGAATACGATACAATACAGAGGGTCTTTTTGGTCAATTAAAAGTAGTTGATAAACACGATATGGAAGCGGGTTATCAAGCCAGACATTTATTAATCAATGGAATTCCACAATCCAGGATACTTAATAAACCATCCGCTTATTCTTGTTGGAAATATGTTCATAAAATCGCTATGTATTCCTCGTTGAAGAAAAATGGCAAATCAGCAGTTTTATTTGGTTTAGGTGCAGGAAGTGTTTCTTCAGAACTTGCACGATTAGGTTTAAGAGTGGATGCAGTGGAGATTGATGGCAGAATGTTAGAAATAGCAAAAAAATATTTTTATTATTCAGATACTTCTACCAGTGTTTTTGTAGATGATGCCCGGCACTACTTACGAACTACGAATAAGAAATATGATTTAGCTGTTTTTGATGTTGCTAACGGCGAGGTTCAGCCATCCTATGTATTTACTAAAGAAAGTTTTCAGGAATTGAAACAATGTTTGACACCCAATGGAGTAGTGTTGATTGAATTTCAGGAATTCCTTGAGAAGGGGAAAACACCTGTATTTATGTCTATAATGCGAACGATGGAAAATGCTGGTTTCTTCGTTTATTTTTCAGCCGATGCTGTTATCGGCTTCACAGATATTATTATTGTTGCCTCACCCCTGCAAGTTGATTTTTCTTTGCTTAAGAGGGAGAATATGACAATATGTTGTGCGGCTCAACCATGGTCGCAGGAAATACTTGCGAACTTACCTTCATCAATTAAGGTTTATCCTTATGATACTTTTATTTTCACAGATAATCAACCGATGCTGGATATTTTGAATCTTGTGACGTTAAGAAAATGGCGTGAAAATATGATAATATTTTCAAAAGAAGAATTAGCAGGTGGGTATAGATTATACAGATAAACGTGCTATCATTTTTTATCAATTTCCAGAAGAATCTGATTTCTTAATGTGTTCGCTTGAGACAGTTCAGGTTGAAGTTTAAGTGTCCTATTCAAATCTTCTAAAGCACCTTTTAAGTCACCAAGACCAATCCGAGCAATACTTCTCCAATAATACGCCTGGTGATTAAAATAAGAATGTTTCAGGAAGATATTATAATCATTTATAGCAAGCTGATATTGTTTTAGTACATTCAATGTATTAGCCCTGTTCACATATACATCCCAATATTTTGAATTGCTTTTTAATGCTTCTGAATAACACATAAGAGCTGAGTCGTATTTTTGTTCATAAAATAATTTATTTCCTTTTTTATTGAGTTCATCTTCAATCCTATCAAAATGACAAGGAGATGATAATACATTATATCCTAAAGTAATAGCTTTTTGAAGAGTGGCTGATGATTCTTTAAATCTATGCAATTCTTCTAACAAGCGGGCATAAGAAGCAAAAACTTCAGGTTCCACAGTTCCTTTAGCAATGGCAGTTTCAATATCTTTCAATGCATAGTGGTATTCTTTTAATTCAAACCAACACAAGCCCTTCAGATAATATACTAAAGGATGGTTAGGAAAATAGGAAATGAAGATATTATAATCTTCAATTGCCTTCATATAATTTTCAGCATCAAACCATGCGTTACCCCTGTTGAGATAATTTCCGTGGGCAGTATTTGAAAAAGTGATTGCTTTGGTAAATTCTGTAATTGCAGAATCGGTTTTGCCTGAAAGATAATAAGCAAGTCCCAGATTATTAAAAACTTCCTGTTGATTAGGTTTTATCATTAAGGATTTTCTAAAATCTGATATGGCTTTATCAAATTGCGTTTCTTTTAAATAATAACACCCACGGCCTGAATACGCTTTAAAAGAATTTGGGTCTGCTTTCAAACCTGAGTTAAAATCAATGAGAGCCAGCTCTTTATTATTGACTTCTTCAAGAAAATAAATTCCCCTCATGGCATAGGCGTAAGAGAAAGACGGGTATTTTTCAATCAGAGCAGTCCAAAACGTGTCACTGTTTTTCCAAATTTTATATCTGTTAAAGGAAAGAAAAGAAAAAATGAGTATTACCATGACTAAAATAACAAGTAAAATTTTGGTCATGTTATTACTCAAAGGATTTTTGTTTTTAAAAACAAAGCATGAAGAAAGAAATGCTAATCCAAAATAAGACAAATAAGCATATCGTTCAGCTATCAAGGAACCACCTACCGGCAACCATTGTAGAACTAAAGCGATAGTAATGAAGAAAAATAATATTCCAAACGTAAAGTTCTTATTTTTTTTATAGACACAGAAAAACAAAAGGATAAAAAATAAAAAAACAAATAGTTGAAGATAATAAATAAAAGGTAGAAAGAAACCATTTTTTATCGGATACAGGTAGTAGGCGGATAATGGAAATGGGAATACGAATTTTAATAAATAGCTTATAAAAGTAAAAGCGCCAAAAGTAAAACGGTCAAAAATTGAAAAATGTTGATTGAGTTGTATAGCGCCAGCTTCTTGTTGAATATTAAGAGAAATGATACCGATGATAAGTGAAATAATAATAAAAGGGATTTTTTCCAGCCATTGCCTGATAGAGATTTTGTCAGTTTGATAATAATCAATTAATAATAATACCAGCGGAAGGACCACTGCCATAGGTTTTGAAAGACAGGATAATAAAAAAAACACAAAAGAGTATCCGTATTGAGAGAATTGCCGTTTTCCCTGTTGCAGATATTTTAAGTAATGAATCATAGATAAAATAAAAAAGAAAACATAAAGCAGGTCTTTTCTTCCTGAAACCCATGCAACGGATTCTACATGCAGTGGATGAATTCCAAAGATTAATGCAGTGAAAAATGCGATTTGTTGATTATTAATTAGCTTAGAAATCAACAACAGAATTAAAAATGTATTACATAGATGGAGTATAAGATTGAGCAAATGATAATAAAAAGGATTGAAACCGACTAAAAGATGTTCAATAGCAAACAGTAATCCGATCATGGGTTGATAATTTCCAAGGACTGGCGTTGAAAAAATTCTTTTGATATTATCAATATTCATGGTTGAGTTCATAGGGTTGTCCATAAGATGGGTTCTATCGTCAAAATTGATAAAATCATTTTTCAGACCTGGCAGATGGGCCAGGCAAGTCCATGTCAGTAAAACAATGACGAGAATAGTTTTTTTTATTTCTGTTTTTTTAGGCATAATCGAGAAAACCTGGTTGAAAAATACAACAAATTCAGTAAAATTGATAATTATTTATTATCTTGCTTGGGTTTTTAAAAACTTACTTTTAGAAAATTAACAATGAAATCGGATTCAGACAATATCAAGATATTTATCTCACCGATAAACAATAAACCTACTTTAATACTTGGTTTTATTGAGCCGGTACCTTTAGTATTAATCATAATAAATATTGTTTTTTTCTTAATCCGGTTGCAATTTCTTTCCGTTCCTTTTGAGCGGGATGAAGGAAAATATTGCTTTTTGGGTCAATTGATTCTTGACGGTAAAATCCCTTATAAGTCATTTTATGAAATGAAACCTCCGGGTTTATTTTTTGCGTATGCTTTTATCACTTTGTTGGGTGGAAATTCTTTGGAAGGAGTACACCTTATTTTTATATTTATTAACCTAATAACCAATCTTTTGCTTTTTCAAATCGGAAAGAAACTTATGGATTCAGTTTCCGGAATAATCATTTCTACAAGTTATTCAATACTTTCTTTGGGACCCCATATTTCTGGTTTTACAGTTCAAGCAGAACAATTAGTTGCCTTTTTCGTTGTTTGTGGTGTTTATTATCTTTTTTGTGCATTAGAAAACAATAAGACATCAAATTATTTTTTATGGGGACTTTCGTTAGGATGTAGTTCTCTGATAAAGCAAACTGGAATATTTTTTATTTTTCTTAGTATTTTGTACATATTCTTTTATAATTATATAGGAAAAAAAGAGAAACGAAAAATCACAATTAAGAATATAACAAGTTTTTTTATAGGAGCTTTTTCCCTTATTCTTTTGACAATTTTATATCTTATTTATAATGATTCATTAAAGGAATTTATATACTGGAATTTTACTTTTTCTTCTCAATACATTTCTACAATTACTTTAGAGCAAGGAATTTTAAATTTAACACTTTTTTTTAAACGCATAATCAATAATTATAAATTATTCTGGTTTATGTCAGCAGTAGGGATATTTTTATCATTTATGAAGAGTGTCAGATACACTGAATACAAGAAAATATTTTTATTGTTATTTCTTATTATTTCGTTTCTATCCATAATACCCGGACTTCGTTTCTATGGACACTATTGGATTGTACTCATTCCTTCTCTTTCACTGCTAATTGGATTTTCCTTTTATGCATTAAAAAAAATATTAAATTCTGAGAAAAATGCAAGCCATTACCCTACAGGGTTATATATTTTTTTTATTTTTATGGTTGTTCTTAACTTTTATAATTTAAAAGATTTTTATTTTAATCCTGACAAAGTAAGATTAATGAGAACAGTATATGGTATGAATCCATTTATTGAATCTAAACAAGTGGCTGATTTTATTAAACCGATGATTACTAAAAAAGAACCCGTTGTAGTTTTTGGTTCTGAACCCGAAATATATTTTTATACTCAAACCCGGAGCCCATCGGTTCATAGTGACATTGCGAGTTTATTAACGGGATTTCCAAAGCATCGACAATTTCAAATGGAATTTATAAAGGAAGTTGAATTATCCAAACCACGTCTTATGATTTTATTTAATAATCCCTTTTCATTAGCCGTTTTACCTGGAACTGATACCACAGTTTTCTCATGGTTTAAAAACTATTCTGAAAAATATTATAATCTGACAGGTCTTGTCCAGTTGTTTCCTAATAAACCCACTGTTTACTCTTGGGGAGAAAATGCTACGCAAAACGGATTAATAAGTGACAACTTTATCGTATTATATGAGAGGCGAGATGAAGCCATCAATGAACAGCCTTAGAATAAAGTTAGTTTGTAAAATCGTTGTTTTCCAGGTTTTGCGTTCAAAAAAAAATATCCTTGGAAACTATTTACGTGCGGGGGGGGTATATTTATTTACGGGTGTAATTTTGATAGCTTTTCTAGTGTTAGTACCTTTTTGAATTGATGTGTCAGAAAACTCTTCAAAATCAAAAAATTTCAAAGTATCATTATCCACCTCTTTAATGCTCCTTTCCCTGTTGCTGAGGCGTACATATTTTCCCTGGATATTTTTAAGATTATATTTGAGATTGTACAGATAGGTTCCGCGTGATAATTGAAGATTATCTACATCCAGTTCAACAATTGATTCACCGGCAGGAGCGTTGAATATTTCTTCAGTTACAAGATTCCCGGATAAATTGAATAATGAAAGTGTAACTTCGCCTGAAGCCGGCATGGCTATATTAATTTTCATTGGTCCGCTTTCTGAGGGATTAGGATAAACACTTTTTATTTCAAACATATTTAATTTTTCAGGATTAGTAATTGTAATTGTCTCTGAATATTTACCTTTTAAGTCCTCATTTATACATTTTTGAAAAATACGGTATGTGTTATTGCCTGAAAGATCAAAATTCTTATCTGAAAAATCATAATTTCCGGAACCATTCAATGGTTTTAAAGAGTTTACAATTCCGATTTTCTGGTATGTATTTTCGTCTTTTAAACGGTAAACTTCAAACTCTTTGTTTTCAAATTCATTTGTGGTTTTCCATGAAAGTTCTATATTATCATCTTTAAACTCACCCATAAAATCTTTAATCGTTACTTGGCAACGTTTTGAAACCATTGTTTTATCTTCATCTTTGATAATTAAAGATACAATACTCTCAGAAGCTCCGCATTGAGAAGTTACTTTCATTTTAATTTTGACTATAGAAAGGTCTTCGGAAGAAGGATAATATCGTACTGTGGTAGGGGAGAGGTTAAATAATCCTCCTTTTCCTGAGGATTCCCAAATTACTTTTTCACCATCAGTGAAATCCCCTTTTATCGTGACGTCTTGTTTTCGGTTAATGGGTTCAGGTTTGGTAACAATAGATGAAACGGGACGTGGTTTTATTTCCAGAGTAGTAGTACTTGTGGCTTTAGTTTTTTTGTCAGAATAAGTGGCGGTTAATGTGAATGTGATTAAGGAATTATCGTTAATATTACTCGTGTAAATTGGATTTAATGTTTTGTTATATTTCAATGAACCCTTGCCATTATGAGTCCATGAAACGGAACAATCGGATGACGATTTTCCTGCTAACTTTACGGATTCTCCGGCACAGATTGAAATTAGTTTATTTCCGGCATTTGCAAAAATTTTTACGTTGTTAGTTGTTTTGGAAATTTTTAAAATGTTTTTAGCAGTATCGCAACCGTTAAAAGAGAGTAAAATTATTTCTACGTTTTTTTTATCTGAAGCAGAAAAAAAATATTTTGGATTCAGTGTTTGCGTAACAGTAAAAGCACCTTCTCCATCGCATTTCCACAAAAAATTATCACCTTCGTTAATTAGTCCTTTTAAGTTTACAGAGGATGATAGCTCACTGGTTGATAACTCGCTTAACTCTTGAATGGAAATAATGGCTTTGGGTGACTGGATTATACTTAATTGTAAGGAATCTTTTACAGTCATTGATTGACCCTCAGCGGATAAAATGAATGTAGTAATCCCGGAATCAGTTTCATTTACAAAATAGACAGGATTAAGTGTATTTTCATTTTGCAAATTACCTTTCCCGTTATGGGACCAATGAGGGTTGCCATTCTCGGCAGAACCTGAAAACTGATAAGATTTACTCTTGCAAAGAAAGGAGGGAGAGTTTTCTTTAAGAATTTTAACTGAGGGAGGCGCTTGAACGGATGGAGGAGTTTCTTCACAGTTTATACCTTTTAGAGTTAAAGTTACATCATCAATATATACATAAACATCGGAAGCCGGGTCATCGGCTATCATTTCAATAATCAGATAATTAAATTCGCTTGAGGTAGGAACAAAATTAAGTTCCACCTTAGTCCAATCACCGGCGCATGTTAATTCTTCAAGGTTAGAGTTAATTGAAAACTCATAAACACCCCTTTCGCCGGTGTCATTGGAATTTGGTTTTTGAACATTCATATATGCACCGATTTTAAATTTATTAATGGATGATGTGCTCTGTTTAATACCTCGATACCAAAAAGAAAGAGTATATTCTATTCCTTCTTGAGGATTTTTATTCAACATTGTATAAACCCCTTCCACATAATAACTCTGAAGCCATCCGGATATATTCCCATTTCCAAGGATACCTAAATACCGGTCGTTAGGAGTTCCGTTTCGTGTATCAACCAACTCGCCCAACGAGGCAAAGTTATAAGGAATTCCTTTGTCTGTAAGAGGGTTATCGCGAATGAACAAATCAGGAGAGGCGGCTGTTCTATCCCAAAAGTAAATCATTTCCTGAAATCCTTTTTTCCCGGCGTCTCCTGTGCTGTCGCTTGAAAAATCAAAACCTTCTTCCATTCCACCATTACAGATTAGATTGCATGATGCCGTATCACAATTTAAAGAAATTAAAGAGGAAGTGGGGGGTGTTTGACCTTTACTTTTTGCTTTTAAGAAGAAAGAAAAGCAAAATATGAAACAAAAAATATATATCGAATACAGGATAATATGTCTGATAATAATGTAGGTTGTTTTCATAATAACTTGTGTAATGCATGGTTTTAGGATATAAGCCCTTAAATGTACAAAACAATTATTTAAAAACCAAGTTTTCTATAATAATTGTTTTTATATAGCAAAAGCTGATTTTGTAGCCATTATTGAGAAATGCGAAATTGGTTATATTAAAAACACACTATTTTTAATTAGGTCGAAACTTTATACAATGTTTATAATTTTTGAAATAAGATTCCAATATTACCCGCCTTAAATGCAATTATTCTATTGGATAAACGTAAAGAGGAAGCAATTTTTAAAATTATTTTTTTGAAAGGAACAGGCGACATGCGTAACCAATAGGTTATTGGATAAGAGTTGCGGATGTTAAAATTTTTAAACGTTCTGAATCCGGCTTTTTCTCCAATCATTTGTAAAGTTTGTTTATTAAACAAATAAATATGTTCAATGTCTATTATAGGTGATTTCTCTCCTAAAAGTATTGCTTGAATACTATTTACATTATGTGTTATAAAATATGCAAAGCCCTTGGGTTTTAAAATTTCAAAACAAGTATTTAAAAAATCGGAGGGATCACTAACATGATCCAAGGTATGAAACGAGCAAATAAAATCAAAATAATTTTTATCAAACAATCCTTTTTTAAAAAAGTTGCAAAGGATTTTTTCTTTTATTTCGGGTTTTGCAATATCAATAGCTTGTTTGCAGGGCTCACATCCATAAACATTTTTAAAGCCAATTCCCATTAATTTTTCAATAAAAAACCCATTACCACAACCAATTTCCAGTGCATTTTCTTTAGTAAAAAAATGATTAAATGTTTTTATTGGATTCCAATAATTCTGACACAGTAAACCTGTAAATTCCTGATAAGAGAACCTGCTGTTTTGATAAAGGTCCAGCAACACTGGGTCAGGTAATACATCACTTGAGAAAACCAAGCCGGTTTTCCTGCAATGTTTCATATTGTAATGAAAGTGGTCCGTGCTTCGTCTGGCAGAAAAAACATCGGGATTCAAATCATTTTCTTTAAAATTTTGAGAGTACAGTTTTTCTGGATTCCCTGCTTCGTTGCAAACATTTTCGTTTTCACAGAATAAACACTTTTTTTTTATTAGCATCATGTTATTTTTTTGCAATTACTGTATAGCCCAAGGGATCATTATCTGAACCTAAATTAAGATAAAGTACAATATAACCGATAAACACTAACAATAAAATCAATGGAGTAACGCAAAGAGCTAACATTGAATTTATCGTTCCTAAAAATTTACGTGGTATTAAATTTCTTAAATAAATAACCATTATTTTAGATATAATAACAAGTAGATCTGTCCCTCTGGGTATTATTTTACAATCTGAAAAACCGTAAAATAGTTTTCTCAACATACTTGGACTATATCGGAAATAATCATGGGGAATATAATGGTATCTTGCAGACCATGGAACGGTTAAAAATAATTCCCCGCCATTTACAAGCACTCGGTTCATTTCTTTTATTGACAATAGAGGTTCCTGAATATGTTCCAGTACTTCTGTACAAATAATATAATCTACAGATAAGTCGGGAAGAGGTATTTTATATTCGTTTATAATTAAAATGTTTTTTTTCATATAATTAAATTTATCGGAATTATTAATATCAGCACCTATATATTCTCCTTTTTTATTTATAAGATGTTCATAAGGTCCATCACCACAGCCAAGATCTAATATTCTACCCTTTTTATTTCTTAGAAATAATTTTAATGAATCATAGATAGTTTTAACCTGAAAATCAAAAAAAATTCTTGAATAAAACCGGATGCTATTAATAAATCCAACCGGACTTACATGATTCAATGGACGGAATATTTCATTCATAAGATAAATAGTATAAATTTGAGGATTACTTTCTCTCATCCACATACATTTTAATTTGTTCGTTAGAAATAAAAATTGAATTTCCTTTTCTGATTTTTGTTCTAATAAATTTCGGACGTTTTTTAGTTTCTTCAAATATTTTGCTTATATATTCACCTAAAAAAGAAATTGTCAGTATCTGAATTCCCCCAAAGAAAAGTACCAATACTATAATTGTAGTTATACCGTGAGGAATCTCCGGATAAAAGATTTTAGCAATAATCTGTATGATAAGAGCTAAAAAAGAAATGCCGGTTAATGCAAAACCGAGATAAGAAATAAACTCCAAAGGAACAAAGCTAAAAGAAAAAATAGCTTTTTTTGCCCAAAGAAAATTTTTTCTCAGATTATTGGTTGACTTACCAAACATACGTTTAGGTCTGGTGTATTCAACGCCGGTGTGTTTGAAACCAACCCATGCACGTAATCCCCTTAGAAATTGTTCTGTTTCCGGAAGATTTATCAGTGCTTTAACAACTTTGCGTTCCATCATCGAGAAATCTCCGGCATCCAGGGGAATATTAATATTGGATAGTTTGCGGTAAATAAGATAGAAGATCTTGTAAAAAAATTGCATAAGCAACGGTGCCTCTCTTTTAATTCTTTTTCCATAAATTACTTCAAAACCCTCTTTCCATTTTTCAAGAAATTTTGGAATGATTTCAGGCGGGTCTTGTAAGTCCCCATCCATCAAAACGACCAAATCGCCCGTACAAATTTCCATTCCGCTAACAAAAGATGCCTGAGAACCGAAATTCCGTGAATGTGTGATAGAAATTACCCAAGGATCTCTGGAGCAGATAGGAGCTAAAATTTCTTCTGAATTATCAGGAGATCCGTCATTAATGAAAATTATTTCATATCGTATTTTAATATCATTAAAAACACAAACCAAACGATTATATAGGATAGGAATTGCCTGAGCATCCATATAACAGGCAACCACCACTGATATCAGGGGATTAAGCTGGGGCTTTTCAAACAGTGGAATTATGGAATTGTCGTAATTAGTTTTTTCTTGCCATTCATAAATTTTTCTTAATCCCTCATTTAAAGAAACCTTTGGGGTCCAATCTAAATCCTTTTTTGCTTTTTCCGGATTCCCATACCAATCTTGTAAATCCCAATTGCGATTTGGCATGGAACCAAATTGGGGATTAATCTTCAAATTAAATTCATTCAAGGCAATGCTAACCAACTCTGCTATGGTTGTTTTTTTACCTGTTGCAATATTGTATGAATTTCCTATAATTTTATCTGATATATTTAATGCAGAAACTATTAAAGAAAAAATGGCATCACTTATATAAATAAAGTCCCTGCTAATATTAGAAGAAACCAATTCAGGCAATTTGTTATTTCTAAGATTTTGAATTAACGTGGGAATTAACCTGTCGGGCTCTTCCCATTCACCGTAAACAGAATATAATCGCAAATTAATAGCATGAATATTACGAAATTGTGCATAGTACTTTACGATATAAGAAGCAGAAACTTTAGATACAGCATATTGGCTATTTGGTATCAATTTTTCATTTTCCAAAGGAGTTGTACAATTTAAGCCATATTCGGAGCTTGTGCCTGCATGAATATATATAGTACCCTCTTTACAGTTTTCTAATATATTTATAGTTCCTATTACATTTGTTTCATATATAAGATTAACATTTATTTCTTTAGAATATGTTCCATAAGCCGCAAGATTAAAAACAGTTCTTGGCTTTATTTTTTCAAATACTTTTTGAACAGAAGTTTTAGATAAAATATCACAATGAATAATATTCTCAACGGGAAATTGCAAAAGTTTTAATCTCCATGCAAAAATTTGTTCATGTGTTAAAATATAACAATCTTTTCTGATTTTTATAAGTGCATCCACTAAATTTGCCCCAATAAATCCACTTGCACCAAAAACCAAAACAGGGCCCTTAAGAAGCTCAATTTTTCTGTATAATTCAATATCGGTTTTCATAACTTAATTAGTAATCCTGTTATTGAGTTCAAAAATTACAGGTGATAATTTTAATCACTGTTTGTTAGATAACGTACCTCCCCCCATCTCCACCATCACCTGCCCCTTCTCCACCTTATCTCCTTTTTTAATATATAGTTCTTTAACCAATCCCTGATATGGAGATTTGATAGTATTTTCCATCTTCATTGCCTCCAGTACCAATATAGTATCCCCTTTTTTAATGTCTTCCCCTTTTTTGCATAATACATTAACAATCAAGCCCGGAATTGGTGCTTTTATTATTAGTTTATCATTTTTAACATTCTTGTCTATGCTTATTTTTTCCAATAATAAATCCAAGTCATCTTTTATTCCAAAAGAAATTGTTTCCCCTTTAAATTTAAGTTTTAGAAGTTTTTCATTTGAATCTATCTCAAGCAATTCAGCATTATGAGAATCCTGATTTAATAATAAATGCATTTTGTTCTTACTGATTTCCTTAAGGTCGAAATTATAAGATTTCCCATTTACAATTACCTGATTGCCTGAAAAATCCACGGAGAAGGTTTTACCCGTACTTTTATTTATTAATTGAATCATATTGCATTAATGAAAATAGGTATATGGTATAGAGGTATAGGGTATAAGGAAAAATTGAAGCTCTCCTTATACCCCTATACCCCTATACCTCTATCCTCCCCTCCCTTCAAGAGCAAATATAGTCCATTTTTGTAAACCAAGTTATTTTTTCATTACTTTGGTTAATTTTTTTGAATTATGGGTTACCTTAGCGACCTTAAATTTATTGCTATAGTTACTATTTGTGGCTGTGCCCTAAAACCCAGCTCACCTCCTGCAAGCAGTGATTTTTCTTCAAACCGGGAAATGGAGAAATATGCCGTTGTTGACCGACCTGTCTGGTTTAGCGACGAGGAATTTGATTCGAAACCAACAGCGGAAAAAAAGTTTGACTTGATACACACCCGCCTTGTTATAACTCCCGTCTGGAAAAACTCATCATTAATTGGAAAAGCAACTGTTTACCTGCATCCGCATTTCATTTCACAACGCATGGTAACCCTTAATGCCAAAGGGATGAAGATGAACAAAGTTGCAAGAATTAACATCAAAGATACTTTGAATCTTACCTATCAATATAATGGGGAAAAATTATCCATTAATCTCGATAAAATCTATCAAAAAACCGATACCCTTGTTCTTTTTATTGATTATCTGGCAATGCCTGATTCCATCCCACCCGAAATATCGTCCGATAAAGGATTGCATTTTATAAATCCGGATGGCTCAATTAAAGATAAACCGGTTCAATTCTGGACACAAGGTGAATCTGAAAACAATTCTTGCTGGTTTCCCACACTCGATGCTCCCAATCAGAAAATGACACAGGAAATCCTTATTACCATCGAAAAGAATTATGTAACTCTCTCTAATGGGAAATTGATTTCTGCAAAAGAAAATAAAGATGGAACCCGCACCGATTACTGGAAGCAGGATAAAAAACATTCACCCTATCTAGTCATGATTGCAGGGGGCGACTTTGCTGTTGTTAAAGATAAATGGAAGGACATGGAAGTAAATTATTATGTTGAACCGGAATATGAAAAATATGCCCGAATGGTTTTTGGAAAAACTTCTGAAATGATTACTTTTTTTTCCAGCATTTTAAAATATCCTTATCCATGGGATAAATTTTCTCAAATTGTGGTACAGGATTATGTTTCAGGAGCTATGGAGAATACTTCAGCAGTAGTATATAATTCATCCTTTCAGCATAATGAACGCGAGCACTTGGATAATGACGGGGAAAGCACCATTGCACATGAACTTTTCCATCATTGGTTCGGTGACGTTGTAACCTGTGAATCGTGGACACATCTATCCTTAAATGAGTCATTTGCCGATTACAGTGAATATTTGTGGGAGGATTTCAAATATGGGAAAGATGCGGCAGACCTGATTCAACGTAATGCGCTTCACCAATATCTCCATATTGCAGAAGAGCAACGGGTTCCTATCATCAGATATCATTATGAAAATCCTGATGCCATGTTTGATGTGCATACGTATGAGAAGGGTGGGAGAGTATTGCACATGCTAAGAAACTATGTTGGTGACACAGTTTTTTTTGAAGTGCTGAATGTTTATTTAAAGAAATTCGAGTATGGCACTGCCGAGATCTCTGATTTAAGAAAATGTTTTGAAGAAATCGCCGGGGAGGATTTGAATTGGTTTTTTAATCAATGGTGGCTTTCACCGGGACATCCTGAAATCCGGGTCAACTATACTATAAAAAATGATACGCTACGTGTTATGTCTGAACAATTGCAGGATACGATTTACTCTCCAGTTTTCAGAATGCCACTTGATATTGATGTATGGATGGATGATAAAAAAACTTCCGTACCGGTTGTATTTGAAAAAACGAAACAACTATTCTCTATTCCAATTTCCGGAAAATTTTCAACGGCTCTTTTTGATGGCAAGCAACAACTGCTGGCAGATATTACAGAATTAAAACCATTTTCATGGTGGGTGGCGCAATATTATCAAAGCGAGAAATTTCTTGCAAAGTTTTCTGCACTTTCCACAACTGCTGACAGCATAAACCTGCCTGAAGTCAGAAGAATGAATATGACAGCGCTTGACCACCCTTTCTGGGCAATACGGAAAAAGGCAATAGAAAATTTCAGACGTTATCATGGAATTGATTCCTCGTTAATATTTGAGAAAATTTATGCAATGGCATTAAATGACCCAAAATCATATGTGAGATCTTCTGCAATTTATACACTGGCAACCAATAAGAATAAAAAACAAACAAAAGTTTTTCTGGCGGCTTTAAATGATTCAGCTTATTCCGTAGTAACTGCCGCAGTAAATGCGCTCATCGATTCTGATGTTCCTGATTTGTTACAACGTCTTGAAGAATATAAAACATCCAATAATCCTAACATCGTAGTGTTATTGGGTAAACTTTTTGTTAAATTCAATATTACCGGTAAAACGGATTGGTTTATTGAAAAATTACAAAAACAACGGAAAAACGATTTATATAATCTTGTTCAACAATTTAATAATTATTTATTGAAAGTTGGAAAAGAAGAGCAATGGAAAGGTGCAAAATCCATTGGGGGTATGTTAAAAGCCGGTAATTATCCGTTTTGGATAAAAATGGAATTATATAAAGGGCTGGAAAATTTACAGGAACTACCGGAAATCAAACAGTTATACAGAGATTTGAAAACAAACGAAAGAGATAAACAATTGGTTGAGTACTTTAAATTACTTGACGAAGTGGGAGGGAAGTAGTGGCAGTGGTAGTGGCAGTAGCAGTGGCAGTGGAGATACCCTTTATTTTGCAATAATCGTCTGATACACCACTCCATATCCTCCCCATACACCCAGTCCTCCTTCAACATTTGATTAAATTATGGTTGGCGAACCAAAAGGGTTACCAACGCTTCTTCTATCGGCTTCCAGAGATCTCCAGAATAAATAATGATCCCTGTCAATTGCACACCATTTGACAGTCACAGTGTCACCTATATTGAATGTTCTGCCGGTCCCTGGCTCATTTTCTACATTTCGATTTCTTCCCCGGTCCACAGAAAAAGTCAAACTTTTTCCGTTAATGAGATGGTCATCGAAAACTGAACCATAAGGGTTAGGAAAAAATGGTTCTCTGTTTCTTCTTGTAAAATAACGGTAATTATTTCCAGGTAAAACGGAATCAGTCAATTGAGTCCATAAAATTACATTTGTATCGTTTAGGGGATTATCTGTTTTTTCAAACCAGAGGGAATCAAGATTTTTTATCACCGGAATAGAAGTGACACCGGTAAGAGTTCTATTTCCTTCTTTAATGGTTAATGAATAATTTTTTCCATCTTCACCTAGGAAAATTGATGAAAGATTAATGTTATTAAAATCAAGGGTATAAAAATAATACACAAAAAAAGAGGTTCCGGAAGGTAAAGTGTCATTATTTTTTAATAGAAATTCCGGAAGCATGTTTCCATAGATTAATTTAAAAATGGGTGGCAGGGTGTTTAGAAAAAACTGAATACTATCGGAACGGTATTCTTTTAATTTTACGGTAGTGTCACCGTTGCTTATTGTGATGTTTGCATTATGTATGTATGCACTCTGTATTTTTTCAACGCTGATGGATGAAAAGAAAGAGATGGTTTCAGTAAGATAGATAATGGGTGGCATTCCCTTTTCAATTTTCCCTTCGAGCACCATTTTCCCACCACTTTCAGGAAGGTCAATTGTAATTTCTTCTTCGCAAGAAGATAGAAGGAGGGCGGTTATTAATATGAAAAAATTCTTATTCAAGAGGTTCATTAAAATTTAAAATTCCACGTCACAGAAGGCAGAATCGGAAATAGATATACCTTGTACCCTGTCACTTTATACGCATCCGTTTTAGGTTCACCTTCTGTATCAATATAATAAAAATAAGGATTATGCCGGTTATAAACATTATATACCGAGAAATTCCAGTTTGATTTGAATTTTTTATTTTCTTTTCCATATAAAGTCAGCGCCACATCCAAACGGTGATAATCTTCCATCCGGTTACTGTTTCTCGGACCATATTCATTGGTTGGGTATCCTTCAATAAAATACGTTTCGAGAGGTAACGTAATAGACGATCCGGTACCATAAACAAAAGTGGCACTGGCAGACCAACGTTTGGAAATCTGATAGCTTAATACTACCGAACCATCGTGAGTGCGGTCATAGCGGGTTGGGAAATCTGTTGTTTTAAGGTCTTCAAAATGTCTTAGTGATTTAGATAGCGTATAACCAATCCAACCGTTAAATTTTCCGGTACGCTTTTTTACAAACAGTTCAATTCCATAAGCAGTTCCTTCTCCGAAAACAAAATCAAGTTCCGTATCTCTGTTTAATTCCGGACGATAGGAATCCTTAAATTCAATCTGGTTGTTCATGGTCTTGTAGTAAATTTCAATCGAACTTTCATATTTGTCTTCAAGAAAATTCAGAAAATAACCGGTTGCATATTGGTCGGATTTCTGAGGATTTACCTTCAGAGAGCTCGGGATCCACAGGTCAGTTGGCAAGGTCTGACTTGAATTGGAAACCATGTGAATATATTGAAAATTCCGTGTAAAGGATGTTTTTAATGAATTATTTTTATTCAACATAAAACGGAGAGAAAAACGTGGTTCCAGCCCGGAATATGTTTTTACATTTTCCAAGGATTTAAAATAATGCACGGTGTCAGTTACGAATTCATTTTCATCGTAAAGAAACTGATAGTAAGGACCTACCTGCTGGAAACCCGTGAAACGTAATCCATAATTTATTCTGAATGACTCATTGAGGTCATATTCATGCATCGCATAAACAGCTCCCTCATGCGCATATTTATTAATGATATTATCGGTTTTAAATTCAGTTTCTCCACTTTTAAATGTACTGCTGTTTGGAGTAAAAATATGATAGGTATAATTTGTTCCGAATTTAATTTTTGATCGTAAACGGGGAAAGTAGTCAAAATCAATTTTTAGATTGGCATCCCTGATTCCGGAGGAAAGGGAAAAATTCCAGTTTTCAACTCCTGTTTCAATTTTAAAGTTATAATCATTAAAAATAGCGGATGCGTTCATAAACAACTTGTCATTAAAAAGATGGTTCCAACGAAATGTGGCAGTGGCATTACCCCAGGGGATGAATGTTTTAAAGTTTCTTATTCTACCACCTGAAAATGAAAAAATATCCCTCCCAAAATAGCCACTCAAAAAAATACGGTTTTTTTCAGAAAATGTATAATTAATTTTTGTATTCAGGTCATAAAAAAAATAGCCGGAGCCCTCCGAGCGTGTTCCTTTCAGAAATGGTTGAAGTAGAAAATCAATGTAGGTGCGTCTTCCCGAAACTATAAAAGAACTTTTTTCTTTTTTTATGGGACCCTGTAAAGTTAGGCGTGAAGAAATAATGCCAATACCGCCTTCACCCGTAATTTTATTTGTATTCCCTTCTTTGAGTGAAATATCAAGCACAGAAGAAAGGCGTCCACCGTAGTTTGCCGGGATTCCTCCTTTAATTAGCGTTGTATTATTAATGGCATCGGAATTAAAAACAGAAAAAAAGCCCATAAGATGACCTGGATTATATACCACCGCTTCGTCTAATAAAATAAGATTTTGGTCTGGACCACCTCCGCGGACATAAAAACCAGAATTACCCTCTCCTGATGACATTACTCCCGGAAGCAATTGAATTGTTTTTAAAATATCCTGCTCTCCAAAAATCACCGGCAGATTTCTTATGCTTTCAACGGAAATGTCAATTTTTCCCATATCCGTACTTTCAGTGTTACTGCTGTTTCTTTCTCCTTTAATAACAACTTCACCTACCTCTATACTTTCTGCTTCCAGCTCGATATTTTGTTTTACGTTTGTCTGAAGATTGAATTTGATTTTCTGGTCTTTGTATCCAAGGTAAATATAAGCAATTTCATACTCGCCATTCTCCAATGTTAATGAGTAAAAACCATAAACATTCGTAGTAGTTCCTTTCATTAATTGTTTGACAAAAACATTGGCTCCGACCAGTGCCTCTCCGGTTTGTTTGTCTTTAATATAGCCGCTTATGGTGTAGAAAATGTTTTTCTGTAGCGGCTGACCTATATGCCTTTCGCCAATCTTAAGTTCTATAGAAAATAGGGGAGTAGTAGTAAAAAAAAGTATTGAAGCGACAGCCAGGAAAAGTTGTCTCATACTTAAGCCGCTTTTCTTAATATCTGCTCTACTAGTGATTCCAACTTAACAATTCTTTCTTCATAATTAATTTTTGATAGAATTTTCTCCTGTGTCTTTTGAAATTCCAACATTTGCTGTTTAAATTCCAACATTTGCTGTTGAAATCCAAACATTTGCTGTTGGATAGAATCTAATCTTTCATTAAGTTTTGCGAAACGTTCGTCCATTTTTGCGAAACGCTCGTCCATTTTTTCGAAACGCTCGTCCACTTTTGCGAAACGCTCGTTCATTTCCTTTTTCAAGTCAATGAAACGCTCGTTCATTTCGACCTTCAAGTCCTTTAATTCCGGAACAAGGGCTTCAATCATTGCTTTACGGAATGCTTCTGTAAGATCAGATACGCTCATAATTTTATAGTTATAATTGCGAATTAACTACAAATATACAAAAAATTTCCTTAAAAAAAATTATTTTCCCACACTAAATTTCTCTCTTACCTGGTCTAATAAATTATAAAAATCTTTTCCGGAAATATAGCCCGATTGGAAAGAATAGCTTTTGGTTTTGGCAGAATAAAAAACAAGCATTGGGTAACCACGAAGGCGGCCGTGAGTTATTTTATCTGTGAATGTGCGTGTATTGAGTTTAGTTCCGTCCATTATAAATTCACCATTTTTTTCAGGATTTACACGAACAGGTATATAACCGGCATTTAAACGGGTAAGGACTTTTTCATCGGTGAAAGTTTCATTTTCCATCTTCCGGCACCATCCGCACCAGTCCGTATAAAATTCAATCATAATGATTTTTCCGGTTTCCTGGCTTACCTTTATTGCTTCTTCCCAGGTTTTCCATGGAAATCCTGTTTGAGCATAAACAGCATATTCCTTTACATTACTTTTTATAATGAGAAGAAATAATAAAACGAACACTAATTTAGTTATATATTTCAGATTCATATTGATAATAAGTTTTAATATGTGAAAGTAAAAAAAGGTATAGGGGTATAAAGGTATAAAGGTATAAGCGAAATACATAATTTACAACCCTATACCCTATACCCTTATACCTAATACCCATTTTCATTAAAGATACAAAGATAATATATATATTTGAAACATAAATAATTTCATGAAGCAATTTTTCTTACCAAATACCGGAAGCCGGATGTTGAAAATTCTTTCACTTTTTACTCAAATTAATTTGCGAACTGTATTTTTTACATTTATACTAACCATTTTTCTGTTTTCCTCCTGCAAGGACTGTAATCTTCCACCTTCCAGTCCACGGGCAAAATTAATGTATAAAAAGATTGATTATCGAAACAGGTGTTTTGAACTTTCAAATTATTTAAACGAAATTACAGTTAAGCTCATTGAGCCGGAATTGCAAATACAAAAAGATACTGTCCATTTTACGCTGGAATATAAAGTACCCTGCGACATTGCTGTCTATACTTTTTCACCGGATATTTACTTATATAACGATTCGATGCGTTTTCCGGTGACTATAAACTCTGAAATTACAGTCAAGCCCTGCCAGGTCAGAGGGAAAAATCAGACATTATCCTATCAAAAAATTATACAAAAATCATTTTTTATTTATCGGGAAGACCTGTTTGATACAAAACTTTTGGTAATTCTCCGCTTGAAAAACCAGGATGGCTTGGAACTTCAACGCCCCGTTGACCTAGCTCTTTGTTGCAACGATTATATAGAATTAGCAGAACCTACGATGGTTCCCTTCATCTGGGGGGTTATTAAGCCATATCAGAGCGATAAAACGGTATATAAAGGGGATATGACTTTTTCTTACAACAAAGCGGATCTGAAAACAGCGCAAATCAAGGATTTTGTCATCCGGGAACTTGACCCGGAATTTTTTTTCAGTTCTACCGTTGAGCGGATTAATATTGAAAGCTATGCGTCCATTGAAGGTGACTCGGCTTATAACGATAGCTTAAGCAAAATGCGCGGAAAAGAAGCGAGAGAGTATATTCTGAAAAAACTAAATGAATTTAGAGACCTTGATGTATCTAAGGTTGAACCGGTGATAGTAGGAAGAGGGGAGGCGTGGGAAATTTTCATTAAAAAATTTAAAAAATTTATACGGGAAAATAAAGATAGTACTTTCACAAAAGAACTTACGGTGCTTTTGTCCAGAAAGGATTTAAAAAGGGATGATTTTGAGAGAGAAATTAAACGCTTTAAAATATATGATAGAATTAAAGAAGAAATATTGCCTGACTTGAGAAAAGCATTTTTTGATATCACCGTTGTTACAAATCCTATTGCTTATAAGAATCTAAAAAAAATAAAGAACAACCAAAATTACTATACAGACAGCACTCATTATTATAAGCTTAAAAATTATCTTAATTCATTAAACATTCATAACCTCGATGTAGTGCTCTTAGTAACTTACGATATGAAAGTAAAATGGATGGTATCTGAAATTTTATTGGAAAGATATCCGGAAGAGCTGTTGTTTCATATTAATAAGGGGTTTCTATATTTAATGGATGGAAAATATGAAGAAGGGAAGGCATACTTTGAAAAAATAATCAATAAAGGGTATTCATCTGACCGTTATTCATTTTTAATACCTTATCTGATTAATTATGCGCTGGCTTACCTTGAATTTAAGGAATATAACGATGATGTGGCAAGGTGTTATTGGGATGAGATGAAAATTGTAGATAAAAATCGAAGACCATTGTACCATTATACCCAGGTGCTTGATAAATTGGTATGGGCATACAGAGCAGGCGTATATAATAAGAAGGAACCCATCCCTTCCTATAGATTGCCTAAAAATGAAGAATACATGCTTATTCAGGAGTATTACGCCAATATGCACCTGTTGAATAAGTTATTGAACTATGAATACAAAGGGTTGGATGACTATGTTGATTATTTGATAAAAAGTAAAAGTCAGCCCTTGGTAGGAAACGGGAAATTTCTAAACGCTTTGCTATTAGCAAAGAAAAAAAAACGCACCCCCGAAGATGTACAGAAAATTCAGGAGGACTTGACCCATGCTGTAAGGTTAAATCCACGCATTAAAAAGTTAATTGAAAGAAACATATGGTTAAGGAAATTTCGGGTATAGAATGTGCGCCTCAACCATTTAACCATTTAACAATATTTCACCTTAAAAATTGGCACTTTGCGATTTGATTTCTTGAAAACCTTTTAAAAAATTAAACTTTAATTAAATAAACCAGTTTGCCTTTGATATGATAAAGCCGAATTTAAAATAACAGCCGAAATTTTTTTTTAAAAAACGTTTGTTATATATATTTTTTTTATATCTTTGCCCCGCAATTTGGTAGGGAAATCCACCGAATCATTATTAAAATTTAACCAATAAACAAAAATAAGTTTAAAGTCATGAAAAAACTAAGTTATTCTATTATGTTAATGCTTGCGGTGGCAGGTGTTACGTTAATTAACAGTTGTGGTGGAGATGATACCACTACTCCAACACCGGAAAACAGTCCCACATTGACAGTAAAACCAAGTACTGATCAAACGGTTGACCCAGGTTCAACATTGACCTTTACATGGGATGCAAGAAAACATCCAGATGGGAAAAAGCTTACAACATTTTCTATAACGCAGGATAATGCGGCGTTAGGAGTTGCTTCTAAGAAATATACTACATGGCCTGCTACATTAAAAAGTGCTGATGAGTCACAATACCTTGACACATTAGCAATAACAGTTCCTGCGAGTGGCGGACCTTATACTTATAAATTTACAGTAAATACCGAAGATAGCAAAAGTGCTTCTGCAAGTGTAAAAGTTACACTCAATTCAACTACACCGCTTGCAACAACAAGAACTGGTCAATTTTGGCACATACAAGGAGCTTGCAAAGGAGCTTTTGATCTTGTAACAGGAGTATCAAAAGGATCTGCTGACCCGGAAACAGATAAAGATATGAAAAACACAGATGCAGTTCTTCCTGCAACATTTACAGGAACATGGACAGCTGGAAATTCAACCATGTATGTTAAAGATAATGCTTACAATTATGCCGGTGCAAATGTAGAGGGAGCCACAACAAAATATGCCGCCGGAACCCCATCCGCAACTGTTTCTAGTCCCGCTGTAGGCGATATTTATATTGCAAAATTAAGAGGAGGTGCAGATTACGCAGTAATCAAGATATTAACTAATGATGCAACAGTGGGTTTTTGTGCTGATGGTACAACGCCAACAACTAATAAAGGGAAAGTTACTTTTGAATACAAAACAAAGTAATAATCTAATAATAGTTTATTCTCTAAAAACCCCGAGCAAACGCTCGGGGTTTTTTGTTTTATGGGGGTGTTGGATTTTTTTATTTCATGGAGAAAATATTTATCTTTGTAACCATGAACAATATTCAAGTAATAACACAATTTAATTTATTACCTGTAAATCTAAGGAATGAAGTAGCATATTTTATACAATTTCTGGATAATAAGTACCAAACAAAAAGATAATCAAAAAAAGAAAATTTGGTTGTGCTAAAGGGTTTTTCAAAATGTCTGCAGATTTTGACGAACCATTAGATGATTTTAAAGAATATATGGAATGAATATATTTGAACATCTGTTACATTTACTAAAATTGCAGTACCATCATTGTGATCCTTTTGACAGAGTTATTGTAGCTCAAAGTAAAGAAGAAAATTTAACAGTAATAACTAAAGATCCGAACTTTTCAAAATATAATATTAAGATTTTGTGGGAGTAAAACTTTTCATGTAAGTTTGTTACCGGAAATAAAGCGTCATCATTCTTAGTTTTTATCTATTAACCTAAACCTTAATTTAAATGAATTTCACGATTACCCGTTACCTGCTCATCCTACCTATCCTTCTCTCCTTATTTTCCTGCAAAAAAGAGGAAGAAAAAGAAGAATCCATCAATGGTATTCCAAAGATAATTTTTAGCAGACCTTCCAATGGTAAAACCTGGTATATTGGAAGCCAGGTGAAAATTGACTTCTCCGTTGCCGCTGTCAATGGAACTGTTTCAAAGATTAAGAAGGTTACCACCACCAAAAAGTATGATAATAATGCCGAAGAACCGTTATTATTATTCGACTTTGATATGGCAAATAATGTGTTTAGGAAAGGCGATACTACATTCCTGAAAACCGTTACTGTTCATTCATTTAAAGGATGGTTTAAGGTCAGGAATATTAAAGGCACGGAAGTTTATACCATCAAAGTAACCACAGAAGATGGTTTTACCAATACCGGTAGTGTGACCTTAAACGTAACGGATGTTTCCTTATTACCAGAAGTTAGTTTATTAAACCCCTCCAAAGATACCACCATTACAGCCGGTACGGCTATTAATCTGAATATACAATGCACTTCAAATAGTTCCAGTCAGCTAAACCTTGAAAAATTTAAAATTATGCTTTCCTTAGATAATCAAGCTCCAAACCCATTTTTAGATTCAACATTAGCATCAAACAAATCAAGCTATAATTTCAAGAGTTTGTTTAAAACAAGGGATTCAGTAGCGGGTAGCGAAAAGTTGGTTTTCTACCTTACCGACGAATCAAACCAAACTAAAGTCAGGGAGTTGGTTATTACAACAGTCAAATAAGGGGTACTGTACATTAAAAAATTACTAAATCTTTGATTTATTCAATTTTTTATTATATTTGCGCTGTGTTGCATATAAACGTGCCAATGAAACTCAAAAACGGTATATTTTTTTATCTGATTATAGTAAATCTATTGATGACGGCTATCTTTGATTCCTGCAGAATCAAAGATCCCGACAGACCAAAACCCAATGTAAAAGTAATTATACCTTCAAATGATACCATTACTGTTGACTCGAATTCTGTGGTGAACTTTAAATTCGAGATTTCTTCCGACACAATTCTATATAAGTGGGTTTTGACTTATTATAAACTGAATGAAGACAGTGTGGAGGTTATTTCACCTGTAACTTTAGCACCAAAATTAGAAAATGGAAAAAAGAAATTTAATATTATAAAAAGCAACACAATGAAGTTAGAAGAGGATACAACTTCAGGGCAAATTTTAGGTGCTTTTACTAAAAAAGTTTTTTCTGATACTGTCAGTGGAAGTTTTACAACCGATTCAATTATTGAGAGTGGGAGCATCTTTAAAGTTAATTTGTACGCAATAGATGACGGGGATCTGGGAAGTTCTGGATTTTTTTATATCAAAGTGGTAAAAAATTACTTGAAAACACCCATGGCTGATTTTATTACCAACAAATTTCGTATGCGTATTCATAATAGTGTAGCAGAAAATAAACGTTCTTTTACAATTAATGTTGATTCAACCTTCTTTTCACCTACCGGACTCCTTGTAAATATAGGGGATACTATAGTTTGGAAATGGAATAAAGCCAATCATTCAACTACCTCAACAAAAATTCCTACCGGAGCAGATCCGTGGGATTCTGGGTTTCTGAATGTAGGTGCCACATATCCTTACATTGTAAAAGTCCCTGGTGACTATCGGTTTATTTGCAAACAAGATAGCTTTCAAGGAACATTTACTGCCAAATATCCGTGCGGAGAGGATGATGTTAACAATAATTCCGGGTATGATTTTCTAAATGATACCATTCGTTATGCATCTGCTCAGGATAGTGTTAAGGATATGATTAATATAACATTTAATAGCCCATATAATCCAGCCGATTCCAATTTTCACGCCGTTTTTGCTCACGGATGGAAATCACTGAACGGAACTCTATATGTATTTGCCGATAGTTCCATTGATTTTGAAACTGCAACTTTAGAAAAAGCGATTGCCGCTTTCAATAAAGGCACAAAAAAGACACAAATATCTTTCGCATCTCTTGAGGATATTTTCGTTGTTAAATTAAGAGGTAAAGAGAATTATATTCTTATGAAGATTACAGATGTGTACGATGATTTTATTAACAAACCGGATAAAGACGGAAATTATTACGATTGTGACTATATAGGATTCCGTTACCGTAGGAAGAAGTAACGAATTTGGTAGGGGCAACCCCTTGAGGTTACCTTTTTTTTGTCCCGTTAATTTACCCTAGTTTCGTTTTCATATCTACCAAAAAACCCTTCACTTTTTCCAGAGATTTTACAATTTCATATTTTTCCATCACCTGTACTTTCTTATTTTTCAGTGTCTCTTTTGCTCCTTGAAGTGTATATCCTTTCTCCTTTACCAGAAAAAAAATCAATTTCAGGTTTTCTATGTCTTTCTGAGTAAAAAGACGATTCCCTTTTTTACTTTTCTTGGGTTCCAGAATATCAAATTCCTTTTCCCAGAAACGTATGTGTGAAGTGGCTACATCAAACATGGTTGCAACCTCACCAATTGTGAAATATTGCTTTTCTATTTCTGTTTCTTTATAAGGCATATTATTAATTTACGATTTATGAATTACGATTTACGATTCTTTTTTAATCGAATGATTGATTCAATTTTGAAGCATTTTCAATAACCTTTTCATAATCATCCGGATTCAAATCGCTATAGAAATAATTAATTGGGTCAACTTTCTGACCGTTATGAATTACTTCGTAATGGCAGTGTGGACCAACCGATTTTCCAGTACTTCCTACATATCCGATTAAATCACCCCTTTTAACCCTTTGACCAATGATGATATTAAATGCCTGAAGGTGAGCATATTTAGTAATATAACCAAAACCATGAGCTACCTCTATTTCATTTCCATAACCCCAATAGCTGGATTCTTTTTTGATGACAACTCCATTTCCAGTTGCATATACCGGAGTTCCTTTTGGAGCGGAAAAATCAACCCCTTCATGAAATTTCTGTATCTTATATATGGGGTCAGTTCTATAACCAAAACCCGATGCCAAGCTGGTTAAATCTTTATTAGAAATGGGTTGTATGGCAGGAATTGAAATTAGCATTTGTGATTTATTCTTCGCCAACTTGCTGATTTCGTCATACGATTTTGTCTGAATATACAGACGCTTTTTCAAGTTATCTATTTTTTGACGGGTATTTAAAATCAATTTTTCATTCTTCAGCCCCTTTTCTATCAGCACCTTGTACCGGTTTACTCCTCCTGTCCCACCTTGCCTCATGGAATTTGGGATGGGCTCTGCTTCGAAAATTGTCCGGTAAATATTGTCATCGCGGTCTTGTAATACGGCAATCATCTTATTAGCCAATTCCATTTCTTTATTTAATTCGGAATAATAATTTTTGAGCTCTTCATTTTCTTTTTTCAGTAATGCCTCTTTGGGTGAGTCAATAAAATAAAAGACACTTAAAAAAATTATAAAGCCACAAAAAAATGCGAAGAAAATAAATCCTGAAATATTAAGAATCCACCTGCCCGCTGATGTTCTGATAATTTCATATTTACACGTATCGGTGTCGTAGAAGTACTTAATCTTTGCCATAACGCTCTTAGTAGGTTGCAAAGATACGTTTTTTATACTTTATTCTTAAATTTTGTAAGGAAAAACGTAGTTTTGGGGGAATTTTTTACTATGCATTCCTCCGAAATCAGATCCCAGTTTTTTAAATTTTTTGAGAATAAAGGGCACAAAATAGTTCCCACTGCTCCTTTAGTGATAAAGAATGATCCAACCTTGATGTTTACAAATGCAGGTATGAATCAATTCAAAGATATTTTTCTTGGGAACAATAAACCGGAAAATACAAGAGTGGCAGATACTCAAAAATGTTTAAGGGTTTCCGGAAAACACAATGACCTGGAAGAAGTTGGTTTTGATACGTACCACCATACTTTTTTTGAAATGCTGGGAAACTGGTCGTTTGGAGATTATTTTAAGAAGGAAGCCATTGAATATTCATGGGAATTACTTACACAGTATTATCATCTCCCTGCAGAACGTCTTTATGCAACCGTTTTTAGAGGAGATAAAACTCAGGGGTTACAATTCGATGATGAATCGTTTCAATATTGGAAGAACTTTCTACCTGTAAATCAAATTATAGAAGGGTCTCTTAAAGATAATTTCTGGGAAATGGGTGAAACCGGACCCTGCGGTCCATGTTCTGAAATCCATATTGACCTTAGAAGTGAATCTGAAAGAAAGAAAATTCCAGGTGAAAAACTTGTAAATACAGGGAATCCGCTTGTCGTTGAATTATGGAATCTTGTTTTTATTGAATACAACAGGCAGGTAAATGGAACATTATTAAAACTACCTGAAAAACATGTAGATACCGGAATGGGGTTTGAACGGCTCGCTATGGCTATACAGAGCAAAAATTCAAATTATGAAACTGATATTTTTCAAACCTTAATTGCTGAAATTGTAAAACTATGTGGAACAAATTATGGAGTTGATGAGAAAAAAGACGTTGCTTACCGCGTTATTGCTGACCATATCCGCGCAGTGGCTTTTGCAATTGCAGATGGTCAAATTCCTTCTAATATAAAAGCCGGTTACGTCATCAGGAGAATTCTCCGCAGAGCCGTTAGATTCGGATACACTTTTTTAAATTTTAAAGAACCCTTTCTTTATAAATTGCTTCCTGTTTTGGCAGAGCAATTCAATCTGGTATTTCCAGAAGTATCCAATCAGTTATCATTTATAGAAAAAGTAATAAGGGAAGAAGAAAAAACATTTTTAAACACGCTTGAATCGGGACTCAAAAAATTGGATGAGTTATTATTGAGCAGTTCCTGGAAAAAAATAATTGAAGGAGAACCGGCTTTTGAACTTTACGATACCTACGGATTTCCACTTGATCTTACGCAATTAATTGCCCGTGAAAATGGGTACAGTGTTGATGAAAAAGGTTTTAATTCGGAAATGGAAAAACAAAAAGAGCGTTCAAAACAAAAGGGGAAAATAAACGCTGGGGATTGGTTTAGCGTTAACAAAATGGATACATTCTCCTTTACAGGATATGACCAGATAGAAAATACTGCGCACATTCTCCAATACAGGAAAGTTAATATAAAAGGCAAAGATTTTTACCAATTCGTACTTGATAAGACACCTTTTTTTGCAGAGTCAGGCGGGCAGGTAGGGGATACCGGTGAATTTATTTTTGAAAATCAAACCGTTAAAGTGG
>Ga0156225_141_pt1 | contig 37885 bp, 29 predicted proteins | sample RifCSPlowO2_12_FD_107873 | JGI IMG/M metagenome (GOLD analysis project Ga0156225, IMG submission 107873) | Bacteroidetes bacterium RIFCSPLOWO2_12_FULL_37_12 | reverse complement strand
TTACATTCTTTTTCCAAATGCCGTGAAGAACGAATGTGATTAAGATAACCATACACATAAAGTTTCAACAACTCCTTAGGGTGATAGGCAGGTCGGCCTTCGAGAGTTGTTTTGATGATAAACTTAAAATCAGAAAGATTTATGCTTTCTACAAATAGATCTATCATGCGAACATCATTATCTTGTTCGACAAAATGATCAAGCGTTTCAGCTATGATTACGCTATCGGTTCTGTTTTTTCCTTGTATAAATTTCATATACAAAGATTATCCGTAGTTAACAATAGTTAGAATGAAGTATTAAACTTATAAATGTGGGTATCTATAGTTTTTAGACAGATTGACGTTTTGGGGATTTATGAAGTTTATTTTTTTGGGGGATTAGAAGCGAAAACTTTCGTAAACCACAAATCTATAATAAAAGCACAAAAATTTGATTACCGATGTCTGCCCCCAAAAAATAAATTTCATTAAATCCCCTGTTAGCGGATGTGCTATTTGTTTTCATTGTCAAATTTGCCATTTTAATTTGTTATGAATGCATATTACGTAAATTATTATGAATAAAATTACTGCAGTCTTGAAGTAATAAATGTTAAGAAAGAAAAGAAAAGACAACCCTGATGAAAAGCTGTAAGAAAAATACTATTATCCAATACAATTACACAGAAACCAAAACAGAAAACATGAATAAAGCAATTAGAATTGTCGCAATTTCAATATTGTTTTGTTATTGTCAATTAAAATTAAGTTGAAATCATCCCACGAAGAATGTCTTTAAATAGGTCACCCCAAGTCAGCCAGCCCATATTGTCCGCTACTGACTTTTCAGATTTGTATTTTATTCCACATAAACAGTTGCGCAGTGGACTTAAACTATTGTTTTTTCCATATTTGTAATAATTAAACCACCAAGCACTTTTCCATTTTTTTGTTGGTTTATTTAAAGCATTTACCTTACTTTTCTTTTCATTTGTAAATTTTAATAATATGTTAGCTGGGGCAATATCTAAAAAAATAAAATAGAATTCTTTATTTATTACTTCTTTACAATCTAATCCGACTCTTAATTTTCTTGCAATCTGGTCATGTGGATATTTTGAATCTGCTAATTTTATGGAGCTATAAAGTTTTGCTTCAAAAAATATCAATTTGTCAGGCAATTCAATACTTGCATCAACTTCTGTGTTTTCTTCTTTGTCATTTCCTAAATTTGAAAGCCCTGTATATTTTTTTCCGACAAATATTACGATTTGATTATTAGAATAATTTTTGTTATTGAATTTGAAATTACATTTTCTTTCAAATGCATCTTCCATTATTTCATCAAGGACAGAATTTCTATTTCTAAATGAATAATGATCTAATAAGTCAAAACAACTCCAAGTTAAAGCGTCTTCGCTGTTAGAATTTTCACCATATTTTAATTTATGTTGTTTTAAATTTCCATATGATTGATTGAGAAATTTTTCCAAATTTTTCTCTCTTCCTTTAATTATAACATGATTGCGTTGGTAATTTTCGTGTATCATCGTAAAAAGTATGTTACTCGTATGTTTGTAAAATTATTCAGAAGAACAGGGTGAGGGGTTATTAGATACTAAACAACCAAAGAGGTTTGTTGATGAGTAGTAAAAAAAGTTTAAATATTTTTATAAAAGCATTGTAAGTAAATTTCCTTTACCAATTATTTTACCACGAAAATCTCGTGTTTCGTTTGTTCTTGGATTGTATGTTCCAAGTCTTTTGCCATATACATTAAGGATTTCTAAATTTCTTCTACTAATGTCATCCTTAATTCTACCAATAATTTTACCGTGACGGTCTTTTAAAATTTGTTCAGTCATTGTATTTAAGTATTAAATTTTTGCTTACTCTTTTATCGGTTTTCAGCTTCCCCGTATAAGTCAATTTATGATTGCAGGGTTATATTCTTTTACAGTCGCCAAAGCATATCCGCTAACGTTTGTACTTCCGCATTGCTGATATTCCACCTTTATCTCCCCCTCCTCTCAAAACCCTTGTTCTCTTCCTAACTTTCTGATTATCACCATAGCGTTTTATTAATATCATCCTTTTGTTTTTTTTAATCCATTGTTTTTTTGTTACTATACAGTACCCATTTAATTAAACCATTAATTGAACAAGAAAAAAAATTTAGCCACTGATTACACGGATTAAAAATGGTTTTACGATTTTTTTACAACATTAATCTGTGTAATCTGTGGCTAAATTGTATTCTTTCGTTTTGCACAGAACAGTAATACCGTTAATTTCCAAACAAATAACAACTTTTTGCTTTGATACAAATGAGTAGCGTACTTTTAAATATCAACTTCAAAAATATCGTAGCGTTTTTTAATTATCATTTCATTCAAAACCCATGGCAAACAAAAAATTACCTCAGCACCGTCACCGTTCCGCTACGCGAAATCTTTAATCCTGTATATCCTGACGCTCTTACCAAATAGGCATACGCATCCATCATCACTTTCTTGCCTTTGTAAGTGCCATCCCAGAACTCAAAGGGATTATGGGTTTCATAAATAAGCAATCCCCATCTATCAAAAATCTGAAGCCAATATTCTTTTACAAATGAATTTTTTATTTCAAAAACATCGTTTATTCCATCCCCGTCAGGAGTGAACGCGTTCGGTGCAAATACAAACGGTCGCTGTGGAAGCTCTATCACGTTACTGGATGAAATCAAAGAGTCCGATCCATTTTCATAAGCAAGTACTTTATAAAAAAACAACCCGTACTCTCTTTCAAGATTTTCGTCTTTGAAATCAAGTTTATCGGGATTAAATTCTTCTACGGGCTCGTAAGGTCCCTGAAAATCATGACTCCGGTAAAGAACATATCTATTCACACCATTTTTCCAATAGTAATAATCATTCCACTCAAGATTATTTTCAAAAATTCCGTTTTTCCCTTTTAATAAAACGGTGCAGGAATTGTTGCTTAAAATTCCCGGAGTGCCACAGGTGTTATTGGCTCTGACTTTATAACAATAGGAAAAATTCAAAGGATTTACATTCCAATCTTCCCAATTGGTTGTGTCACGGCTACGCACAGATGCCACAAGATTATAGGATGTCTCCGGTTCATTCCGGTATTTTCTGAAAATCTCTACATGCGTAAATGAATTATCCGAAGTTGGATTCCAGGTAATCAGCGTGTGACTGTTAGGTATCACTGTGGCATTTTTCAGATTTGGCGCCACCGGCTCACGAATAGAACATTGTTCACCTGACGATACCCCATTGGCATTACATTTATTTAACGTGGAAATCTTATAACAATATTCTATAGTATCAGATCCATACGCCTGACTGTCATCGTAGAAATCCATGTTTCCAGCTACGGAATCTATAACTTGGAAAGGATTTCCGTTCGTCTTCCGGTGAATGTAATATTTTTCAATACTATTTTCATCCAGCGTATCACTCCATAAAACGTGGATTACATTATCCCCTCCCCTTTCAAGACAACTGGGAGTAACTGCTGGAAAAGGAGGTAGCGGATTTACTTTTATATTTACCGGCAGTGTCACTCCTCCGGTTTGCATGCAGACATTTTTATTTAAAGAGGAAAGATAAAAGTTCATTCTATAGAATGAATCCCTTGCATGTTCGCACTGGGGTGTCCATGAAAAAACCGAAGCAACGGGACCCTGAGTACCCACTCCGGTTTGCTCGTTGAAAATGACAGGAGTTGACTCAAACGAAAAATTCAACGCGGTGACACCCAAAAAAATCAAACTGTCATTTGTTAAATCCTTTCCAACTACTGTAAATGAAACCGGGTTTCTTGCGTTGACAGTAAATAAATTATTTACAGAAGAAGGATTTTCGTTTAACAGATAAATTTCTGGCTCTAATAATCCTGATGTTTTTACATCAATAAAAAACGCAAGCGTATCTATGCCAAGCGGACAACTTCCGGTGTTATCAGTTAAAATAAATTGAATGGGATGTGGACTATTGTTGGCATCATCACACGTAGGTGTAAGACAAAAATCAGCTTCTATAAATCCTGATTGTGAAGTTTTTATTATTAATTCTGAACTATCTTTTAATGGAGGATTGTCCGGAAATATAAATCCAAGAGAAAGAGAATCTGCCGGGTCCGGATCGGTACCAAATAAATGCACGCACTTTTTATTTTTAGCGCTCATGGCTATAGTGTCACCGTTGGTGAGACCCAGTGAAAAGAGCTGGGGTGCGTTGTTCGATTTTTTCTTTATGTAAAAACGCAACAAGGTATTGTCATATTGCGGAGCCGGGCAGGAATTATCAAACGTAGAAAATTCAATAGTATAAATAGTTCCGGGAATCAGCGTGCAGTTTGGTGTAAAACAAAATAAATTACTCAATGTGTCTTGCGGAGAAGTGATGATTTTTGAGACAGGATTAAATACGCCTCCTGCTTCTGCCATATTAAATCCAATTCCGGTTCCGGTTAACGTCAGTTTATCATCCACATCCACATCGTTTGCAAAAACCTTAATGCAATTTTCTTTTCCAGCGGCAAACACAACTGTATCCGTGGTTGAAATATTATCCATTCCTATTACAGGGGGTTCACCTGTGCAGTTTACCACGGTAAGCTGGTATTCAAAAATGGCATTTCCAATGAGTGTTCCATTCCTGAATTCTTCACATTTAATAGCAAAAACATACGTTCCCGTTTCTGTGGGTGTCACAGATATCTGACCGGTAACGGGATCTAATTGAAGGTCTGGAGAACCGTCCATAATATTATTTAGCCCATACCCCGATGACCAGGTGACAGGATCGTAAGGTGCAGGTAAGCCGGGTGGAGAAACGTCATTTTGAGAACTATTTCCGGCTATGGGAGCTATCAGTGAATAACTAAGCTGGTCCCCATCAGCGTCCGTTGCACCGAAATTGTAAGTAAACTGAGAGTTCGTACATAAATACTCACCGGCGCCACTTTTAAATACAGGGCTGGAATTAACTGAGTTAACAGGAGGGATTTCAAGATAAAAGGTCATTCCAACTTCTCCCGGTTTATCAATATTTTTGATTATATGGTTACGACAGCATCGCTCCCAGCTTAAATAATATCCACCTGCACTACTGTATTGGTTTGGATTCAGATAAATACTTTCTCCATAAATCATTTCAGTGACACATGCCTCGCCGGAGTTACATAGCAGATCATCAAAATTCAGTTTATTTTCTTCGATAAGAGATAAAATAAACGTTTCGCGAAACGAATTGGAGTTTTTCTCAAAAATGGAAACATTTACTTGCTGGTCTTTGGCACCAGGATTTCCGTTGATGCAATCAAAATAAAGACGAAGCTCAAGCCAGAAATTTCCATTGCCTTCGTTTCTTAAATTGATATTCCCTCCGATAATGTGGGTTGCGAATGTCTGAGCGGAAATTAACAGAAGTGAGAAGCAAATAAAGAGAAGATATTTTTTCATTAAAAGAAGTTACAAGCCATTCTTTCGATTCTAGTAACTAAGGTACGAATATACGCATTCTTTTGAAAAAAAAGGGGATAGGGAGCAGATTCTTTGAACTTCAATTTTTCCTTATACCTTATACCCTATACCCTATACCTACTTACTTCAGAGGCGCCTGATTCAACTGCTCATTTTCGAGCCATGACTTCCATGATTTTCCTTTGGCATCAAAAAAGAAAAAGCGAGAGCGTCCGGTAGATGATTTCCAGATTAATACATTGATATAACCCCCATGCGAAAATGTCTGAAACATATAATCTCCTTCCGTACCGGAACCCTGCTGATAGGCAGGAAACGATTTTGAATCTGCCTGCACATGCGTAAGGGATGAGATGGAAAATATCAGAATACTTACAGATAATATCACGCAGGAAATTCCTAACATGATTTTCAGGATACTAGTAGCTTTTGTGTTCATGGTGGTTAGAGTTTTGGTTTTCAGTCGGTAAAGGTACTAAAAATTCTAAACTTTAATTTATTTTTGTAAAATGTCTGCAAAATCAAAGAATAAAAAGACAAACACTAAAAACCGGGCTGAGAACACGCCTTTCCCAAAAGTGCAAGAAGTAACCCATCGGGCAGACCGGGTTTATGTTGTCATACTATTGCTGTTTTCTGTAGCGCTTTACCTGAATACTCTTGGGAATGATTATACAGTTGATGATTCTATTGTATTGAAAGAGAACCAATTTGTTAAGAAAGGAATCGCCGGTATTAAAGACATATTAACACACGATACATTCGTAGGTTTTTTTGGGAAAGAAAACCGGGCATTGGTGGGAGGCAGGTATCGTCCGCTTACCCTTGTCATGTTTGCTTTTGAGTATGAATTATGGGGTGAGAATCCTTTACCTAACCATCTGATCAATATATTGCTCTATGCGATAGGTGTTTTGTTAATCTATTTTATGCTGAGAAAAATATTTTTTAATTACGACCCGGTTTTTGCTTTTATCCCCGCCTTGCTGTATGCCGCTCATCCATTGCATGTAGAAGTGGTTGCCAACATCAAGGGAAGAGATGAAATTGTTTGTCTGGCATTTTCCTGTCTGGCGATCATCGGATTATTTATGTTCTTTGAAAAAAAGAAAATCAGTTATCTCGCGGGAGCATGGCTAAGCTTTTTTCTATCCTTATGCGCTAAAGAAACCGCCATTACTTTTTTAGCAGTAATTCCCTTAATACTTTACTTTTTCACTTCCCTCACAAATCGTAAGATTTTTTTCAACACACTTGGATTTACAGTAACAGCAGGAATTTATCTTCTCATCCGCCAGCAATATGCCGGCGGAACTGGCTCACAGCCGGTAACCGAAGTATTGAATAACTCTTATGCCTATGCCACTTTCGGTCAGAAGATGGCTACGATAGCGCATATTCTCGATAAATATTTTTTTCTGATGTTTTTCCCTCACCCTCTGACGTATGATTATTCATTTAACCAGATTCCATTGATCGCTTTTTCACATCCTAAAGCCATACTGGCAGTAGCGTTGCATCTTTTTTTATTCATCATTGCTTTAAAACAGTTTAAGCAGAAAACCTTGCTTTCATTTTGCATATTATATTACTTTATCACTATATCTATTGTTAGTAATATTTTGTTTCCCATCGGCGCTCCTATGGGAGAACGGTTTTTATATCAGCCATCGCTCGCATTCTGCCTGATTGCCGGCAATTTTCTTCTTACCCGTTTTAATAAAAAAAATGCAAGTCCTGCCACCTCCCTTATCCATTTTCAACTAACTAAAAGTCCCTTGCTTTTACTCATTCTCTCCATAATCACACTCACCTTTGGCATACGAACTCTTGTACGGAATACTGTGTGGAAATCTAATTTTTCATTATTTGCAAACGATATCACCTATTCACCGGAAAGTGCGAAAGCCCTCAATGCGTTAGGCGGTGAGTTAGTGACACAATCCAACAAAGAAACCAATATCGAAAAAAAGAAAAACATGCTGAATGAGGCAGTCGTCCATTTGCAAAAAGCAGTAAAAATTCATCCTACTTATTCTAACGCATGGATGTTGCTGGGAAATGCATATTATGGGTTGCATCAGGATGCCGATGAAGCAGTACTATATTATGATAATGCCATAAAGGCAAATCCTTTTTATGCAGATGCCCATTACAACGCAGGATATATATTATTTAATCATAGTAAACCAGACCCTGCCTCTTCCTATCTTGCCAGATTAGTCCGTTTGTCTCCAAATCACATTGATGGTTGGTATTTATTGGGATTGAGTTATAAAGAAAAAAAGATGATTGACTCATCTTTATATTGTTTGAAGGTAGTTTTATCGCTTCAGCCCAATGACTATCGTTCATTACAAAAATTAGGTTTGATTTACGGGGAGCAGAATGATTTGAACAATGCGTTGGTATATCTTGGAAAAGCTATTGAGGTAAACCAGGAGTCATCGGAGGCATATATTAATTATGGTATCGCCAATGCTAAAAGCGGAAAATTAAATGAGGCAATCAAGGTATTTTCGGATGCCCTGCGGAAATGGCCCAAAAACGGTGAGATTGCTTTTAATTTGTCTATCAGCTATCAGAATGCCGGTGACACGGTGCAGGCGGCTAAATACTATAAATTGGCAAAAGAATTAAATCCGGGGCGTTGAAAAGGTATAGGGGTAGGGGTTTAGGGGTATAAGGGTATAAGGGTATAAGGGTATAGCGTGAGCATTTCCTTATACCCTTAAACCCATTTATTTCCGCAATGTAACCTTAATACTTCTCCGGTAGTCACCTTCGATAAACTTGACCACATAAAGCCCGGATTCAAGGTCGTAGATGTCCACCTTAAAATCTTTTTCTCCCATAGGTGCATAAATAGTTTTAACTTTTCCACCGAGCACATTATAAACTTCAATATAGACCTGTTTGGTTGCTTTTTGAGCGAGAATAAAATTAAGCCGGCCGTCGGTTGGATTTGGATAAATTGAAAAACGGTTTCTCAAAAGTTCTTCCTGAATAGTTAACAGATATTCCTCAGAGATATTCGTTTGGCTGGCTAATGCGCATGCCACATCTTTTTCACTGCCATTATAAATAATCTCCTTATCAGACAATCTTACCACTAAGTAAACCGGAAAAGAGTTGTTTTTTACAGAAGGCAAATATTTATTCCAGGGAGAGCCATTCACACCACTTACAGTTAATTTAGGGTCTTGATGATAGGATATTAAAGAGTTACCGGAAATATCGGATCCGGTAGTGGCTTCAACCTCTGAGAACCATTCTGAACCGGTATTTTTCTTAAGGTTTCCTGTATTTATAATTGTCCAAAATGTTATGTTGGGATTTTCGGAAGCAAAACGACTAATGTAAGGCGCCGTTTGTTTGCAAACCTGACAATCGAGTGAATATAAGCTGATAAACAACACAGGAGAAGTTCCTTTGGCAGTCAACTGATCTATAGTCAATGGTTGACCTTCCAGATTTGTGATAAATAAACTTCCTGGGATTGAATTATTCTCGGCGAGTAGATTGTTAAAAAGGAACAGGAAAAGAAAAAGAGTAAAGTTTTTATGCATGCTTTAAAGGATTTGGTTCAATTCGCTCATAAAGGTACGGACTAATTTATTAAAAACCAAATTTTTTTTTATTTTTTTTAGCCGTGTGATTATATAAAGGATAAAAAAGTACTTTCTGGTATTGAGTTAGCTTCGATTTTTGTAACTTTTCTACAAAAAATCCTGCCTCACCTCAGCCCCTCTCCAAAAAAATGGAGTGGGGTGAAAAAATAGTTAATAATTTTTTAAATTTCTGTAAATCACCTACTTATAATGATATAATTTAAAAAAATCCTTACTAATATTCTGTGACTCTAACAAAAAGCTGATTTTTGTATTACCTTTGTAAAAAAATCAGGTTACAGCCATAACGTTCACTATAAAAAAATATCCGGAATGAACACAGAGAATACTGTAAAACAACAAATTACAGAAGTTTTTATGATTCGCCCGGCTACCTTTTTCCCGAATCCTGAAACCCTTTCCGACAATTCTTTTCAATTCCATAAAAAATCGAAAGTTAATAAAGCGGTTTTAACCAAAAAAGCACAGCTTGAGTTTGACAACTTTGTTAAGTTACTAAGGCAAAGTGGAATAACCGTGCATGTACACAAGGATCCCAATAAACCCCCATTACCCGATAGCATTTTCCCAAATAATTGGTTTTCAACTCATCAGGGCGGCGTTGTCATCATTTATCCCATGAAATCACCTTTGAGAAGAAAGGAAAAGCATCCTACATTAGTTACCCTCATAAAAGAAAAATACCCATTAATATATGATTGGTCCGATTGGGAAATAAGAAACCAATTTCTGGAAGGAACCGGCAGTTTGGTTTTGGATCGGGCAAATAAAGTGGTGTATTCTTCTGTTTCTACAAGAACGAGCGAATTTTTGCTTGAAAAATGGATAAAGGAGTTTGGGTATCGTTCTGTCTTGTTTAAGAGTGTTGATAAAAAAGGAAAACCTGTTTTTCATACAAATATCGTTTTAAGCGTGGGCACAAAATTTACCATTGTTTGCATGAGTGCAATCCCTGAGAAAAAACATCGTAAGGAGTTATCTGAAATGTTTAAAAGTACCAATAAAGAGATTATTGAAATATCAAAGGATCAGATGTATGCATTTTGCGGAAATATTCTGGAATTAACCAATCAAGCCGGAGAACAGTTAATTATAATGTCAACCCATGCTTGGGAATCATTTACCAAAGAACAACAGGATAAACTGCAAACGTTTGGAAAAATTTTACATTCACCGCTCGATACCATAGAAACATATGGAGGTGGAGGCGCAAGATGCATGATAGCAGAATTGGTATAATTTTATTAAAATGGTTCCTGAGAAAAAAATCACTCGTCCCATACGGGTATTAATTGCAAAATCCGGTTTGGATGGTCATGACAGAGGAGCAAAATTTATAGCTACAGCCCTGCGTGATGAAGGAATGGAAGTCATTTATACCGGTTTGCGTCAGACGCCGGAAATGATTGTGTCAGCCGCCATGCAGGAAGACGTAGATGCAATCGGAATCAGCATTCTTTCCGGTGCGCATAACACTATTTTCCCAAAAATTCTAAAATTAATGAAAGAAAAAGGGCTTGACGATGTATTACTGACCGGCGGCGGAATTATTCCCGAAGAAGATATGATTGAATTAAAAAAAGCGGGTGTAGGAGAAATATTTCCACCGGGTACAAATTCAAAAGTGGTAGCGGATTTTATTAGGGATTGGGTGAAGGAGAATAGGAACTTTTGATAGAATATTTGAACAATAGAACATTTGAACAATAGAACATTTGAACATTTGAACAATAGAACATTTGAACAATAGAACGTTTGAACATTTGAACAATTGAACATTTGAACAATAGAACATTTGAACATTTGAACATTTGAACATTTGAATATTTGAACAATAGAACATTTGAACAATAGAACATTTGAACATTTGAATATTTGAACAATAGAACATTTGAACAATAGAACATTTGAACATTTGAACAATAGAACAATAGAACAATAGAACATTTGAACAATTGAACATTTGAACAATTGAACATTTGAACAATAGAGCATTTGAATAACAAAATCGAAGTAAAATGAAAGAAAAAAAATATGATATTGAAGAACGGTTGATTGATTTTGCTGTTGAAATAATATTTTTTGTTGAAAGTTTACCCAATACAAAATCAGCATCTCATTTAGGAGGACAAGTGCTGAGGTCTGGCACCTCACCATCATTAAACTATGGCGAAGCAAAAAGCGCTGAATCTAAAAGTGATTTTCTTCATAAAATGAAAGTATGCCTGAAAGAGTTGAGGGAGTCGTTCAATTGTTTAAGGATAATGCATAGAGCAAAAATTTACAAGTCGGAGCAACAAGTAAAAGAACTGATATCAGAATGTAATGAATTGATTTCAATTTTTGTTAAGAGTATTGAAACTGCATCAAAACCCAAAACTACTTCTTAGTTCATTATTCTAATGTTCTAATGTCCTATTGTTCTATTGTTCTATTGTTCTATTGTTCCTTATTCAAATGTTCTTTATGCAATGTTTTTATTTAATAGCTGATCAATAACAAATAATTTATATACTTTCCAAAGAATCCAATTGCCCAAATCCTCCTCCATAAAATCCGTCCTCATCATCGGAAGCGGTCCTATTATTATAGGTCAGGCATGTGAATTTGATTATTCCGGAAGTCAAGCCGCACGCTCCCTGCGCGAAGAAGGAATTGAAGTCATCTTAATCAATTCCAATCCGGCAACCATAATGACCGACCCAATTAATGCAGACCATATATATCTGAAGCCGCTCACCAGAGCTTCCATCATAGAAATCCTTGAAAAACATAAAGTGGATGCCGTACTTCCGACCATGGGGGGTCAAACAGCGCTAAATCTAACTGCAGAATGTGCCAAAACAGGAGTATGGGATAAATATAAAGTAAAGATTATTGGAGTAAACATCTCCACAATTCATAAAACAGAAAACCGCGAAGAATTCCGGCAATTAATGCTTGATTTGAAAATTCCCGTTCCTGAATCACAAACCGCCACTTCCTTTCTGGAAGGAAAAGAAATAGCCCAAAAAATCGGATTCCCTCTTGTAATCAGACCCTCTTTTACACTCGGTGGGACAGGTGGCAGTGTAGTGACACTTAAAGAGGACTTAGACCATGCACTGACAGCAGGACTTCATGCCAGCCCTATTCATGAGGTTTTAGTAGAGAAATGTCTTACCGGATGGAAAGAGTTTGAACTGGAATTATTACGGGATGGCGCAGGAAATACTATTGTGATTTGTTGCATTGAAAATCTTGACCCTATGGGAATCCATACAGGGGATAGTATTACCATAGCGCCTGCCATGACGCTCCCCGATACGGTTTACCAAAACATGCGAAACATGGGATTCAAAATGATGGCTGGGATAGGAGATTTTGCCGGAGGATGCAATGTTCAGTTTTCTGTTAATCCTGCCAACAATGATATTTATGCAATAGAAATCAACCCGAGAGTGTCACGTTCCTCTGCACTTGCATCAAAAGCAACGGGTTATCCGATCGCCAAAATAAGCGCAAAACTTGCTATTGGTTACAACCTCGATGAATTGAATAATCAGATTACAAAAACAACTTCCGCATTTTTTGAGCCCTCATTAGATTATGTAGTCGTGAAAATTCCCCGATGGAACTTTGATAAATTTCAAGGTTCAAACCGTGAGCTTGGTCTTCAAATGAAATCGGTAGGAGAAGTGATGGCAATTGGCAGAACCTTTCAGGAGGCATTGCAAAAAGGATGTCAGTCCCTGGAAATAAAACGTAACGGGATGGGAGCTGACGGAAAGGAACTGCTCAATCTGGAGAAAATAATGAACAGCATGACCCATCCATCCTGGAATAGAATTTTTCATATAAAGGATGCCATGTCACTGGGTATCCGCATCAATACCATTCATAAAACCACTGGCATTGATAAGTGGTTTCTGAATCAGATAGAAGAATTAGTGACATTAGAAAAAGAAATTCAAAGGTACCGGCTTGAAACCATCTCCGTTGAGTTGATGATGGAGGCAAAGAAAAAGGGGTATGCAGACAGGCAAATTGCGCATTTATTGGGATGTCTCGAAAGTCAGGTATTTAAAAAACGAAGGGAAATGGGAATCAAAAGAGTTTATAAATTAGTAGATACCTGCGCGGCAGAGTTTGAGGCAAAAACACCCTATTATTATTCCACTTTTGAGGAAGAGAATGAATCCATTCCTTCCAAAAGAAAAAAAATAATCATTCTGGGATCTGGACCCAACAGAATCGGCCAGGGAATTGAATTTGATTATGGGTGTGTGCATGGCGTTCTGGCAGTGAAAGAATGTGGTTACGAAGCAATCATGATAAACTGCAATCCCGAAACTGTTTCAACTGATTTTGATATTGCTGATAAATTATATTTTGAACCTGTCTTCTGGGAACACATTTACGAAATTATTTTACACGAACAACCCGAAGGAGTCATTGTGCAACTCGGAGGTCAAACAGCGTTAAAACTGGCTGAAAAATTAGAACGGTATGGAATTAAAATTATAGGTACAAGTTTTAATTCGATGGATATTGCTGAAGACAGAGGAAGATTTTCCGACTTATTGAAAGAAAATAATATTCCCTACCCACACTACGGAGTGGCACTCAATGCGGATGATGCCGTAAAAGTTGCCAATGAAGTCGGTTATCCGGTGTTGGTTCGTCCTTCTTATGTATTAGGAGGACAGGGCATGAGTATAGTTATCAATGACAAAGAACTGGAAGAGGCAGTGGTAAAATTAACGTCTGACATTCAGCTTGCCGGCGCCAAATTATTGATAGACCATTTTTTAGACAGAGCTGTTGAAGCCGAAGCCGATGCAATTTGTGACGGGGAAGATGTGCATATCATTGGAATGATGGAACACATTGAACCCGCCGGAATTCACTCAGGAGATTCTTCTGCTGTTTTGCCACCCTTTGATTTGAAACCTGAAATTATCCAAACAATGGAAGAATATACCAAGCGATTAGCGCTTTTATTAAACGTGCGCGGTTTGATAAATGTACAATTTGCCATTAAAAAGGATGTGGTGTATGTGATTGAGGCAAATCCCCGTTCTTCACGCACGGTTCCATTTATCTGCAAGTCATATACTATTCCCTATATCAATTATGCGACCCGGATTATGCTTGGTTATAATAAACTAAAAGATTTTCATTTTGAGCCCAAACTGAACGGATTTGCCATTAAAATTCCTGTATTTTCGTTTGAGAAATTTCCTAACGTCAATAAAGAACTGGGACCAGAAATGAAATCCACCGGCGAATCCATTTTGTTCATTGAGGATTTGATGGATGAGTTTTTTGTGAAGGCATATAATGAGAGGTCTCTTTATTTGAGCAGATAAAAATATTTTTTCCATTTCATGCGCATTATTGTTACAATATTACTGGTCATTATACTAATTCGCCTGCTGGCTCCTACGGTAATCCGTCTGTTTTTTTTTGGATTTGTTCCTTGGTTGATAAAAAGAAACCTGGGGAGTCATGATACAAACTTTCGGGAAAAACACAAAACGTCAGAAGGAACCATTTCTATCAAACATATTCCACAAAAAAAATCCGGGACTGAAAAATTTAAAGATGAAGGGGATTTTGTGGATTATGAGGAGGTGAAATGAATATGTTTCTTGTTCAATTTTATTTTAACTATTCAGTCGGTATGATTTCTCGTAAATAATATGTCACGCAAAGGCGCAAGGTACGCAGAGAAAAAAAATCATTTATGGTTTTTTTCTTTGCGTTCTCTGCGGCTTTGCGTGAGAATTTTTTTTTTGCTGAATAGTTACATTCTATTAATTCCAAAGTTGTAATTTCAAAAAAAAGAATAACATAAAACATTTAACAATATAAATTCTGTGGCTCCCGAAGAATTTAAAAATTTATTATCTCCTGATATTAAACTCTCTGAAACTCAAATTTCGTCAATCAGTGAGATAATATCCGGATTTCCATATTTTTCCACTGCTCAATTATTAAAAAGTAAACATGATATCCAAACTAATCCGGAAAAATCTAATGAAATTTTTGAAAAGTATTCAATTTTTGTTCACGACCCGGTGATGTACCGGCTGTGGGTAAATGATGACAAAATTGTAGAAAACGAAAGTATAAATCAAACCAATCCGGTATTTTCCAACAAATCTATTCAGCAAACTGACTTTTTAAAAAACGTTCCTACCGGAAATCTATTGTTTGAATTAATAATTAATACCGCTGAATCCATTGATTCGAGCCGTTATGGAAGCGTATGTATTCCACAACAAGTTGAACCTATTGTCCGGGAACAAACAACAGCAAGTGAATTTGTATCCTCGCAACATGTAGAAACACATAGTTCATTTTCACCTGAGTCACAGCGTGAATTGATTGATAAATTTATTAACGAAGAGCCCGCTATAACTCCTGTTAAAAACTCTCAAACCGATTTCTCTGACACCGAAAAAAGAGCATTGAAAAGTTCGGAGTTCCGTGACGAAGAATTTGTCAGTGAGACACTGGCAGGAATTTTTCAAAGACAAGGCAATACCCGGAAGGCAATTTCCATTTATCAAAAGCTCCAGTTGAAATTCCCGGAAAAATTTACGTACTTTGCGGGGCTTTTGGATGAATTGAAATAGAAAACATACTCTTTCGGAACAGGTTGGTATAGAAGATAGAAGATAGAAGATAGAAGATAGAAGATAGAAAATAGAAGATAGAAGATAGAAAATAGAAAATAGAAGATAGAAAATAGAAAATAGAAAATAGAAAATAGAAAAATAGAAAATAACACAAAACACTTAACACTTAATAATTAATAATTAATAATTAACAAAAAAATGTACACCATCCTCATCGTTCTCACCATCATCGTGTGTATCCTGCTTGTATTGATAGTGCTCATTCAAAATCCAAAAGGCGGGCTTTCCAGTCAATTTATGGGTGCAGGAACCCAATTGATGGGAGTTAAAAAAACTACTGACCTGCTTGAAAAAATAACCTGGGGATTGGCTATTGCCTTATTGGTTTTCAGTGTTGGAGCTAATGCATTGATTTCAGGTTCAAATGAAACTACCCAAACAAGCTCGGTTGTTGAAAAAGCACAGGAATTACCGGCGGTAGATTTGCCAAAACCTGCAAATTTGCCTTCCACTACGCCAGGACAAACCCCCCCTAACCAAGGTCAACCAGCCACTCCGCCCGCAGGAGGTGGAAAATAATTTCTCCTGTCACATTGTCACCACCTTTTATGCTACACAATCCATCTTACTGTCATGATTTCCTGAAAACACAATTTTTTTTACTTGGCATGGATTCTGTAAGTGAGCGGTTCCCAAAAAATTTTTATTATATAATTTAACAACCTAAAAACAATTTATTGAAATTCATTATGAAAACACAACTTAAACCATTGGGCGACAGGGTTTTGGTGAAACCCGCACCTGCAGAAGAAAAAACCAAAGGTGGTCTTATTATTCCTGATACCGCCAAGGAAAAACCACAGCGCGGCAAAGTGATAGCCGTAGGCACCGGTAAAAAAGATGAACCGATGTCTCTTAAACCAAATGACGATGTATTGTATGGAAAATATTCCGGCACCGAAATCAGTATTGAAGGAGAAGATATGCTGATTATGCGTGAATCCGATATTTTTTGCACCATCTAATCATAAATAATTAACATTTCAACAATTAACACAAATCAAAAATAAACATGAGTAAAATGATTCTTTTTAACACTGAAGCAAGAGAAAACCTGAAAAAAGGGGTTGATTCTCTAGCAAACTCCGTGAAAGTGACCTTAGGTCCTAAAGGGAGAAATGTAGTCATCGAGAAAAAATTCGGTTCCCCCGTAATTACAAAAGACGGAGTAACTGTAGCAAAAGAAGTTGAACTGAAAGACCCCATTGAAAATATGGGTGCTCAAATGCTAAAAGAAGTGGCTCAAAAAACATCCGATGCCGCCGGTGATGGAACCACAACTGCCACCGTTTTAGCACAGGCAATTATAACCACAGGTCTCAAAAACGTTGCCGCAGGTGCAAATCCAATGGATTTGAAAAGAGGAATTGATAAGGCAGTGATTGCAGTGGTTGAGCATCTTAAAACACAATCCAGAAAAATTGAAAATAATCAGGAAATTGAACAAGTGGGAACCATTTCTTCAAATAATGACAGTACCATTGGCAAAATGATAGCCAATGCCATGGAAAAAGTTGGCAAAGATGGTGTCATTACTATTGAAGAGGCAAAAGGAACAGAAACCGAAGTAAAAGTGGTAGAAGGCATGCAGTTTGACCGCGGCTATATTTCGCCGTATTTTATCACCAACTCAGATAAAATGGAAGCCATTTGCGAGAGCGCTTACATTCTTATCTATGATAAGAAAATTTCAAGTATGAAAGAATTACTCCCAATACTTGAAAATGTGGCACAAACCGGAAAACCATTGGTAATTATTTCAGAAGAAGTGGATGGGGAAGCCCTCGCCACGCTGGTAGTAAATAAAATTCGTGGCACACTAAAAGTTGCCGCTGTAAAAGCTCCAGGTTTTGGTGATCGTAGGAAAGCCATGCTTGAAGATATTGCAGTAATTACTAACGGAAGAGTAATTTCAGAAGAACAAGGTTATAAATTGGAAAATGCAACCGTTGAATACCTTGGACAGGCAGAAAAAGTAGTCATTGATAAAGACAATACTACTATCATAAACGGTGCTGGTAAAAAGGATGCCATCAAAGCACGCATTAAGGAAATAAAATCGCAAATGGATACCACTACTTCCGATTATGACAAAGAAAAATTGCAGGAGCGTCTTGCAAAACTTTCAGGTGGAGTCGCAGTTATCTACGTAGGTGCCGCAACAGAAGTAGAGATGAAAGAAAAGAAAGACAGAGTGGATGATGCACTTCATGCAACCCGTGCCGCTGTAGAAGAAGGAACAGTTGCCGGTGGTGGAGTTGCTTATATACGTGCGCTTGCCTCTCTGGACAAAGTTGTCACTGATAATGCTGATCAAAAAACCGGCGTCAATATTATTCGCCAGGCATTGGAAGCTCCTCTGAGAGTGATTGTGGAAAATGCAGGAGGTGAGGGCTCCGTAGTGACACAAAAAGTAAAAGAAGGCAAAAATGACTTCGGGTATAATGCACAGACGGATAAATACGAAAATCTTGTTGCCGCGGGAGTCATTGACCCTACTAAAGTAACTCGCTTTGCGTTGGAAAATGCCGCATCCATTGCTGGTATGTTGCTGACCACCGAGTGTGTACTTGCCGACGAGAAAGAAGAAAAAGAATCCATGCCACAAATGCCACAAGGCGGTGGGATGATGTAGAATAGAGTTAGTACAGTAATATAAAAAACCCTCCGCTGAAAACGGAGGGTTTTTTTTTATAACCAATCTTTACCCCTTCCTCTCAAATATCTCCCCCACCCTCTCTACCCCCATACAATTAAGAATTTGTTGCGGCATTATCCCTCCCTTTCTTGCCATGGTTACTCCAAATTGCATATAATCTATATGCTCGGTACGATGAGCATCGGGGTTAATCGAAAAAATTATTCCCTTGTCAGATGCATATTTTAACCATTTCCAATCAAGGTCTAACCGGTATGTATTGGAATTTATTTCTATCATAACTTTATTGTCAGCACAGGCATCTATCATTTTTTGGTGATCCACTGGATACCCTTTTCTGCGCAACAGCAAGCGCCCGGTGGGATGACCTAACATGGTTACATAAGGATTCTCAAGCGCTTTCAATAATCTTTTCATCGCTTTTTCTTCATTCATTACTAAGTTGGAATGTATGGAAATAATTACAAAATCAAGTTCTTTCAGTATTTCATCAGTAAAATCCAGTTTCCCATCACTTAGAATATCACATTCAATACCATGAAAAATGCGGAAAGGCGCTATCTCCCTGTTTATTTTTTCAATTTCGTTTTTCTGAATTATTAACCTTTCCTCGTTTAACCCGTTGGCATAAAACGCCGCTTTGGAATGGTCAGTTATTCCCAGATAACTCAAGCCCTTTTTCATGCAATGCGTTGCTAATTCGCTGATGGAATTTTTTCCGTCGCTGTACCGGCTATGCACATGCAAAACGCCTTTAATGTCACTGAGTGTCACCGGATGCTCTGAAATTTTATTTTCTTTAATCATTTCCCATTCAAATAAATTCTCCCGGAGTTCCGGAATAATAAATGGTAAATTATTTGCCCGATAAATTTCCTCTTCGGACATGGGAATCATAGGGGCATTTTTCAACAGGGGTTTTAAATGTTCTTTGGAACCGGTGGTTATAAATAATTTTCTGAAAAACTCTGCTTTACGGCAGAAAATGATTTCTACAGGAACAGGAGGAAAAAGCAAATTCAGGTATTTCTCAAAATTATTTTTGGGAGTGCCATTAATAAAATCATAAAATCCTCTCCATGCTAATGGGGCAGAATTGGAATCGTCTTTTCTAAGACCGTTAAAATTCAGGTTATCAGGTATTTCATTTTCAAAACCTGCTAAAAATTCTATTCCAGAAACAATGTTACTTCCTCTTCTCATTTCACCCGTAAGCGAAATTTTCAGCGTTGATGATTGTTGTTGAATTTCTTTAAAAATTGTCTGACTAATTGGAACTGCATGCCCATACAGAAACTTCCCTTTATTACTTTTATAATATTCAAGACATTCGATTAATTCTTCCTGTGTCTTTTTCCCAAATCCTTTCAAAGCGAGTAATTTATTTTCACGGCTCGCCTGTAACATTTCATCAATGGAATGTACGTTTAATTCCCTGTAAATTTGTCCTGCTTTTTTTGGACTTAATCCCGGCACAACAAAAAATTCCATACAGGATTCAGGTAGGGTGGAAAAAAAATTCTCAAATTGTGAAAAGGTTCCGGTAGTTATAATCTCTTTGATTTTCAGTGCAATCGCTGAACCAATTCCTTCTATGTCATTCATATTGTCTTCTGAAATCAAATAAGGAAACCCTTCAATCTTCTCAGCGGCATTCTGATAGCTCTTGATTTTAAATTCATTTTCGTGAGTAAACTCCAATGTTCTTGCATAGAGATTTAAAGCACGGGTGAGGTTTTGATTGTTCATGAGATTTTTTTGTAATTTTAGAGAAAATTTTTACTTTTCGTAGCAAGAAAAATTTAGCCACTGATTACACGGATTATTTTTTTCATAATACTCTTTGTTTCCTTTTCTTTTTTTATCTGTGTAATTAGTGGCAAAAAAATATATCGCCTGAGCTGTTAACCAGAATTTATGATTACAATATTAATAATTCTTCTGTCAAATGTCTGTTTGCAAGCGCAGGACCTCATTTTCAGGCAATTTCCGACAGCATATCTTTATTATAACCCCGCTTATGCCGGATTAGTAGGGAAACATGTTGTTCATTTAAATTCGAAATATTATGGAATTGAAAATATAAATCAAGGTCTTCGTCCTTCCATTAGTTCCTTTTTATCGTATGATACGCATTTTTCAGATTCTCTACATTCTGTAGGGATTTTAGCATTTTATGATAATGAAAGTTATGTGTTTGAATCGCAACATCTTGGAGGTATTTATAGTTTTAATTTAATTTACAGAGAAAATTTGAGGTTTAAAATTGGAACAGAAATAAGTTACAATTCTAAATCCATAGATTTTTCCCGATTAATATTACCCGATCAAATCGATCCACAAAACGGAGTTGTCAGACCAACTATCGAAACATTTCATCATGGAGATGTTCAATATATGGATACTAAACTGGGAGCTGTATTTAAAATTAATAATTTAATTTCTACTTTTTCAGTTAACCATATTTTAAGTCCAAATACTTCACTCATTTATTCAAATTCAACAATCCCGATGAGCTTTTCAGGTACTTTGGAATATTATTTTCTGTTTTTCCCTGAATATTTTGTTTTCAAACCTGGATTTTTATTCAACAAACAGGATATTTTTTATAATTATAATCTTTTATTAAATTTCAGTTTATTTAAACATTATAAGTTGGGGCTGATAATTTCACCTTCTTCGACATTTGGTTGGATGATTGGGATTGATTTTTTGAAGCATTGGACTTTGTTTTTTTATAGTGAAAAATCTATATCAGATCTTGCTCTTGCTAATTTTTTTTCCTACGAGGGTGGAATTAGTTACAGATTTTCAAAGTAATTTTTTGTTACTACTCAGCACTTCAGTTTTTACCACTGATTACACGGATTAAAAAAAATAAAATCCGTGTAATCAGTGGCAACATTTTTTTTGCTGAGTAGTTTCAGTTTTTTTAGCTATTCCGGATTTTCAATCAACTCTATCAATCTCCCGTTAAAAATCTCAACACCGGCTTGATTCAAATGATGTGAATCATAAAAATGCAAGGAATCATTCAGCGAAAGAATTTTGTTAAAATTAAAATAGTTGCTATTCTCCAAAAATATTTTCTCCATTAATTCATTAAATTTATTATTACCATAGGGCAGTTCTAAAAATTCAATTTTTTTATTTTCCTCCCTCTTTATCTCCCTCCAAAGGGAGACATTTGGCTGAATTTTTAGGACTGCCCTATTGAAATTTTTTGTTACGGGCGCTTGTACTAACAAGTAAGGGACGTTATTCTCCTTAAAAAATTCCAAAATTCTAAAAAACGCTATCAATTGATACTTGTTTAATGATTGTTTTTCACTTTTAGGCGCTTCTAAAAATTCAATCTTTCTACTTTCCTCTCTTCTTTCAACATACCCACCTCCGCTCACATAAAAATCATCTCCTTTTTGGACAGGTTCTTCATAACCGGAATTCAGGTGGAAAAACTGTCTGAAAAAACCATATAACAGTGTATTCAAAAGTTTTACATGTTTTATTTTCCAAATCGTAATGAGTGTACCCGTATCAATCGTGTCATTGGCTATAAAATCAAGCTCGGATTCAACTCCGTCACTCGCAAATGCATCTGGCTCCACTTCATAAATAATTAACTCCGGTTGTATCTTTTTCAAATATTTTTTTAACAACCTCTCCGTTTGAATAGGTGTTTGTGAACTTGACCCAAGATTAAAAGAACTGTAGCCATGTTTTTTAAAAATTCGGGTATCAAAACCCCTGTATGCATGAGATGACCCGAGAAATAATATATCCGGCTTATGTATAGTATGTAAATCCTTCATTCTGGAATACAGATGACCATAAGAACCTAATTTGTAATTAAGATTTTTAAGCAAAAAGCCAGGGAGAAATAAACCGGTTACACAGATTAGAAAAAAATAAATTAACCCGGAAAAACATAAAAACAGTAAAAATTTGTTCGAAAATTTATTCATGCTCTTTTTGTTACAATTAAGTGGGTTGATTTTTCCCGCAGATATCGCAGATTTTCGCAGAGAAAATTTTTATAAAAATAAATCTGCGTTTATCTGCGTAATCTGCGGGAGATTATTAATACGAGTGAACAGAAACCTCTTTTTTAAAATTGAAAATAAATAAAAGGGGTCTCAGATGTATGCATATACATTCCTAAAATAAAAATCAAGACAGCATAAAATGTCCAACGAAAAAACCAGTGCCACCGTTTTGCTGTTTCGTAAATGGGATATGGATTATTTCTTCCAATCCATTCAATAACTAACAATATACTAATCAATGGCGCTAATAAAAAAACTTTGCGAGGTAATTCGGGAATATATAAAATGGAACTTGAAAATATTTCTGAAAAAATCTCAATGGCATGTGAAATATTTTCTGCTCTGAAAAAAATCCATCCAACCAATACAAGCAGGAAAGTTGTTAACATTCCGGTAAACTCTTTGAAAGAAGGAAATTTTTTTCCCTCTGCAACCGTTCCCAGGTTCTGCCGGTTTTTATTTGACAATAAAAGAGGCAGAAAAAACAACGCATTCAACGCCCCCCATACTATAAAAGTCCAATTAGCGCCATGCCAGAAACCACTCAATAAAAAAACAATCAATGTATTCCGGATTTTTGTCCATGTACTTGCCCTGCTTCCACCTAACGGAACGTAAACATAATCCCGGAACCAGGTAGTGAGTGAAATGTGCCATCTGCGCCAGAACTCTGCAATATCTCTTGAAAAATAAGGAAAGTTAAAATTCTTCATCAGGTCAAATCCGAATAACCGCGCACATCCAATGGCGATATCAGAATATCCTGAAAAATCACCATAAATCTGAAATGCAAAAAAAACAGCGCCCAGCAATAATGTACTTCCCGAATAATCAGCGCTATGATTAAAAATGTCGTTTGCAAAAACTGCACAATTATCAGCGATGACCATTTTTTTTATAAAACCCCACAGCATTTGTTTTAATCCATCCACTGCTTTTGAATAATCAAAAGTCCGGTTTTTAAAAAACTGAGGTAATAAATTGGAAGCACGTTCTATAGGTCCGGCTACCAATTGTGGAAAAAAACTAACGTAGGCGGCAAATGCAATAAAATCATTCGTGGAATTAATTTTCCTCCTGTAAACATCGAGAGTATAACTCAGGGTTTGAAAAGTGTAAAAACTAATTCCCACAGGGAGAATAATCTGAAGAGAGGATTTGTTAATGGGATTTCCAAAAAAAGTAAATGCCTCACAAAAATTATCAATAAAAAAATTATAATATTTAAAAAATCCGAGCAAGCCAAGGTTAAAAAATAAACTCGTAAACAAAAGAACTTTCCTTTTAGATGGAACATCTGTTTTCTCAATTAAAATAGCAACAAAATAATCAATAAGAATGCTTGCTAAAAGCAGGTTAAGAAATCGCCAGTCCCAAAAACCATAAAAGAAAAAACTGGACAAAACGATAAGCAGATTCTGAAATTTTCGATTGTCTTTCGCCAGAAACCAATAAAGCAAAAAAACTAAAGGAAGGAAAACCGCGAAATCAATGGAGTTAAATAACATAAACTAATAGAAAGGGGTATAGGGAATAGAGGTATAGGGGTATAGGGGTATAGGGGTATAAAATATAAGGAAAAATTGAAGTTTTGTTTTTTCCCTATACCTTATACCCCTATACCTTTATACCTATTTATTTCTTAACGGACATAAATATCCCAGGGAAGCCGCGCCTGAATTCCTTCAAACTTCTCGAGGTCTTTCAATGATTTAAGAGCTTTTCCCCATTCACCAAAGAGTGAATAAACAAGGCGGACTGCTGATTCTTCCGTGTCACCGGTTAGAAGTTTAGTAATGGGGTCTTTTAATACAGGTAAATATTGAATGCGATAATTTTTTCCGAGTTTCGCCATTTTAGCCGCTACCCGAATGGCAGTGGGTAATCCTCCCAGCGAATCAACCAACCCGATTTCCAATGCCTGACTTCCTGTCCATACACGTCCCTGAGCAATTTTTCTGATTGAATCAAGAACCATATTTCTTCCTTGTGCGGCTTTTCGAGTAAACGTACCATAAATGTCATTCATTTCTTCCTGAATGAAATTAATTTCCTGTGATGATAAAGGACGTGTAAACATACCCATATCAGAATAGGCGCCTGTTTTTACTTTGTCGCTGGTGACACCCAACTTGTTATTCAGAAAATCTTTGGCGTTAACCAACAGTCCGATTACACCGATGGATCCTGTGAGTGTACTTCGCTCAGCAATAATTTTATCGCAACCCATGGAAATATAATATCCTCCTGAGGCGGCTAAATCGGACATGGAGGCAATGACCGGTTTTATTTCACGGGTCAGTTGGACTTCTCTCCATATCACATCGGAAGCCAGTGCACTTCCTCCTGGAGAATTTACCCGTAACACAATCGCTTTTACGTTTTTATCTTCCCTTGCTTTGCGAAGAAGTGCGGTCAAACTTTCAGACCCGATAGTTTCATTATCTCCCTTTCCTGTATTTATTCCCCCTTGCGCGAAAATAACAGCTACTTTATTTTTAAAATATTTTTCAGGTTTTTCATTGAGCATTTTCTTATACTGACGGTAGCCAACATAATTTATTTTTTTCCCTGGCTCACTACCGAGCTTTTCACAGAGAATATTTTCCATTTCATCTCGGTAAGCAATGTGATCAACCAATCCATATTTCTTTGCCATCTTTGAATCTCTGACTAATAAAGAATCAGACATCTCCCGTAAATTTTCAACAGACAACTTTCTGGATTCGCTTATTTGATTTAACACCGTTTGATAGATGGATTGAATGATGGCATTCAACTGTTCGCGGTTTGGTTCGCTCATACTGTCTCTCACAAACGGCTCAGCGAAACTTTTATAATCTCCGCATTGAAATAATTGCGGCTTGATTTCAAGTTTATCAAAAAGTCCTTTATAAAATAACATTTCAATGGTAAGACCATTAAATTCAATGGTTCCCATTGGATTTAAAATAATCTGATCGGCTACACTTGAAAGATAATACGTGTTCTCAGCAAAATAATTTCCGTAGGCAAGAATAAATTTACCGGATGTCTTGAATTTTTCAAGCATTCTCCGAATGGGTTCCAATTGTGAAAAGCGGGCTTCTATGTCACTCACGTCTAGTAGAATGCCTTTTATTCGCTTATCTTTCATAGCCGAATGTAAAACCTGTCGTAATTCTACAATACCTGTTTCCTCAGCTTCAAATCCCGGTATTTTTAATTCCTCCAAAGGGTTTGGTTTTTCCCTTTCCACAATGGGTTGGTCGAAAGTTAATTTCAGCACAGAGTTATATTTTATGGAAATTTTTTTCTGTGATTCAGCCACTACGGCAATAATAATAATGGTTGCAATGAAAAAAACTATTACAACGATAACGCCGAGCATGGTAGCCAGCATGTATTTAAAAAATTGTTTCATGTGAAATAAGGATATTTGTTTTTTATTGAAATAATGAACATCAGTAATGATAAAAAAATGTCAGTGGCTTTTTTACTTTTGGGAGCAAATTTAGGGAATAGGAATGAAAATATTCTTACCGCAAAAAAACAGTTGGAGGTATCCGCCGGTAAAATAATTATGTCTTCTTCTGTCTCTGAAACTGAACCCTGGGGAAAAATACATCAACCCGCCTATTTAAACCAGGTTTTAATACTGGAAACTACCCTTTTACCGTATAGATTATTAGACGCCACAAAAACGATAGAAAAAAATTTTGGCGAAAGAATTCCACATTCATGGAACGCAAGAGAAATGGATATTGATATTTTATATTATGATTCACAAGTAATTAATAATCAGTTAATTAATATACCACATCCCTATATTCCTTTTCGTAAATTTACCTTAACACCCTTGGTGGAAATTGCCCCAGATTTCATACACCCTGTGTACAGATTATCTAACGCTGAACTATTAGGGTGCTGTTTGGATACATCTACTGTACTTTCCACAAAACAGTGTGGGGAAAAAAGTGTTCAGAAATAAGGATTAGATACACCTAAGAATTACTTTTCACTGGGATTTTATCTCCTGAAATGGGAATTTTTTGCCCTTTTGGGAGATAGAGTGCTATTAGTATTTTATATTTTAATTAACTGATAAACAATATGATATAAAATTATTGCAAGTAAATATTTTAAAAAAAACAGAACAATGAACAGAGCGAATATTCATTTCGTAATGTTCTAATCATTTGATAATCAAGCGATTATATTGCAAAATCCGCTTTCCGTCCATTCGGTATCGTTTGCTCGGAATGTGTTTAGCGTTAGGGCTATGGGTGTCCGGAGTATATGCTCAGGTTCCTGGCAGAGGTCGTGGTGTCACTCCACAGCAAAAAAAACCCGCTCAGGTGAATGGCACTAAACCAGGTGGACTGTATCCTGTTGACCCGAATAATATTCCCCGTAGAGGTATTATGCAACAGGATCAATACACCAAGCTCTCGTACGGTTTTCCTTCTAAACCCAGAGATAAATGGGCCGCCGGAATTAAGACCGGAATAAATTTCTTTCACGGTGATGTATTAAATAAAACGCAATGGAATGTTGGAGCAGAACTTTCTAAGGCAGTCGGACATGCCATGTCGTTAAGAAGCATTTTTGTAGTGGGACGATTGGGTGGTCAGAACAAAGAACAAAATACTGTCTTGGCAAGTAGCATTGATAATTTGATGGGATATAACGGTGTCACTGTCTGGAATTTTCAAACTACGTATTATTATCTTTCGTTGCAGGCAGTTTTAAATCTAAACAATATTAGCTTTTACCAGGAAGAACCCAAATTGCGTATTCTTGCTTTTATTGGACCAGCATTTATGAACTACACCGTAAGAAGCAACATGCTCGATGCCGGCAATCAGGTGTACGATTATTCAGGAGGAATTAATGGAGTTAATCAGGATGACACTTATGAAACCATTATGGATAAGGACTCCAGCAAAAATTCTTCTGTGCGTCCTGTTCCTATTCTTACCGTAGGATTTGGTATTTCATACCGCTTAACCAAACGTTTTGAAGTGGGATTAGAATATACATTCCATAATGAAATGCTATTTAAAAATGATTTGTGGGATGGAAGAAGATTTCAGGAGACCGTCAACGTTCTTTCAACGGATTATGACGGATTCTCCTCTGTACAGGCAACTGCGCTTTATAATTTCGGAAAAGGAGTTGACCCACTAACCTGGATGAACCCGCTGGAAATAGAATACGAGCAAGTTTTGGAAATGAAAAAGAAACTCAAAGAACTTTTAGTAGATACTGACAATGATGGCGTAGCTGATCCGTTTGATAAAGAAACCGACACACCCGAAGGCGCTAAAGTAAGTCCGGATGGAGTGACACTGGACTCTGACAAAGACGGGAATCCCGATTACCTCGACCCGGAGCCCTATTCGCAGTTTAATACAGCGGTTGATACTACTACAGGCATTACTCCTGTAAATGAACAGGGAGTGCCACTTTACATCGTTGATTTTATTGACCAGAAATTAAAAGATTGTTGTGAGAAAAAAATTATTTATCAGGAAGGAAATGGCTTAAAAGAAATCATGGATGCCACTAAAAAACCGGATGAGAAAAAAGAAAAACTGTGGGGAATCGTTCAGCAACCCACCACGTCATCGGTTCAATCCATGGGATTATGGGCGTTGCCTACTATTCATTTCGATTTGAACCGCGATGAAATAAAACCGGAAATGTTTGATGAATTGCTTTATATTGCAACCGTTTTGCGAAACAATCCGCAACTTGTATTGTCAGTAAACGGGCATACGGATATCCGTTTTACAGATACTTACAATGAAGGGCTGGGCTTACGCAGGGCGAAAACGGCTCGTGAGCATTTGATTAAAAATTATGGATTAGATCCTAACCGTTTGCAAATAAATTCATTTGGGGAAAGGAAAAATCTTATTCCCACAGCAAAAACCGAAATAGAACATTATATGAATCGCCGAGTCGAATTTTATGTGGGAGTGCCAAAATAATTAATTAAACTATAAAACCAACAACTATGCGCTCTGAATTTTTCAAATTATTACTATTCCTTTCTGCCTTATTGTTTTCCTGTAAGACACCTGAAGAGAGAAAAAAGGAAAAAATAATGAAAGACCTGAACATGATTTATCAGCAGGTGCAAACCGGTTTTACGGGCTATAAAGACCTTGAGGAATGTTGCAGAACTATCGGGCATCGGCTTACAGGAAGTCCAAATGGAAAAAAAGCGGAAGAATTTGTTTATCAAAAACTTTTGAACTATGGACTTCAGGTAAGATACGAACCCTTCTCTGTAGATGCCTGGAACAGGAATAAAGTTTTTCTCACCTATTCCGATGGAAAATTTGTTGATACGATTCCATGCGTTGCTCACGCTTTTACTCCAATAGTTGCTGATGTAGTGGCACCAATCGCCGATGTTGGGAATGGACTTGCCTCTGATTTTGACAGTGTAAATGTAAATGGAAAAATAGTGCTTATGAATTTGTATCTCGGAAAAAATGATTCTGCATTAAAAAATCTTCATCGTAGTGAAAAAGCGACTCTGGCTTTGAATCATGGTGCGGCTGGAATTATTTTTATCAATAAACCGGAAGGGGATGTACTGCTTACCGGTACCGTGTCACTGAAAGGAAAAGTCATTGATATTCCGGCGGTTTGCATTTCGGTAGAAAAAGGACGCTTGCTAAGATTTCATTTAAAAGAGAATGTGAATTTAAAAACGCATATTTTCATGGAAAATACATTGGAAAAAGCGACAGCAAGAAATGTAATTGCATCCATACGGGGTTCGAAATATCCTCATCAAAAAATCATGATTGGAGCTCATCTCGACAGTTGGGACCTGGCTACCGGCGCCATTGATAACGGGATAGGAGCTTTTACTGTAGTGGATATTGCACGGGCAATAAAAAACTCAGGTGTCACTCCTGAACATACCCTGGAATTTGCCCTCTGGATGGGAGAGGAATTTGGATTGCTTGGCTCCACTTTTCATGTCAGTGAGTTGAATAAAAATAATTCTACCGATAGCACCCTCTATTATTATAATCTTGATATGACCGGTAATCCTATAGGATTTGAGCTGGAAGGACGTCTTGAAATGGAAGAGGTTTTCAAGCGCTATTCAGATTTTATCCGCGGTCATCGTCCCGACTTTGAAGGCAAAATCACAAGTGACATTAACCTTCATTCTGACCATCTTCCGTTTGCGCTTTATGGAATTCCTGTTCTGCAATTTACAGGTAATCTCGACAAAGAGGTATTTAAGTATTATCACTCTAATAAAGATTTAATTGATCTCGTTAACGCAGACCATCTTCGAAAGACATCTGAAATTGTCTCATTAACCCTTTATCTGCTCGACCAGGAAGATTCTTTGAAAGCCAAAAGATTAACAGATACCCAGGTGAAAGAAAGTTTTGAAAAAGGCGGATTAAAGGAAGAGATGATTTTATCGGGTGACTGGAAGTGGGAGAAATGAAATTAATTAATTACCTTTACCTACTAAATTAATTTTCGATTTTCAGTTATAAATTTTAATTAACCCATTTTGCAAATGATTCAAGAAGAATTCACATCAAACATAAATCAGAAAGAAGAAAAAAGGGATAAAAGCTGGTATGAAAATAAAGCCCAGGATAGCTGGCGGCTTTTTAAAATTCTGGCTGAGTTTGTGGAGGGCTTTGAAAAACTGGGGAAAATAGGACCCTGTGTTTCTATTTTTGGTTCAGCCCGCACAAAACCCGGACATCCCTATTACCAACTTGCAGAAGAAATTGCAAGTAAGTTAGTGCAACGAGGCTATGGCGTTATTACGGGAGGCGGTCCCGGCATCATGGAGGCAGGCAACAAAGGAGCAAGTTTAATCAATGGCAAGTCCGTTGGGCTTACTATTGAACTCCCATTCGAGCAAAAAGGCAATCCCTATATTAACCCCGAATATTTAATTCACTTTGATTATTTTTTTGTACGAAAAGTGATGTTTGTGAAATACGCTCAGGGATTTATTGTGCTTCCCGGTGGTTTTGGAACCCTTGACGAACTATTTGAAGCATTAACATTGATTCAAACCAAAAAAATAACCCGTTTTCCAATTGTATTGGTGGGCAGTAACTATTGGAAAGGATTAATTGATTGGATTAAAGAAACAATTTGTGAGAAAGAAAATAATATAAATCCGGGTGATTTGAAATTAATTAAAGTAGTAGATACCGCTGAGGATGCTGTAAAAATCATTGAAGAGTATTATAAGAAATGGACGTTGAAACCAAACTTTTAGTTGAACATGAAGTATTCAAAAAAAATCTTTTTCGTTTTTATTTTTCTTGTTTTTGTTATGGGCGGGCTATTTATTTTTTGGACATATTCCGATGATTCCAAACAGAAAAAATTATTTAATGAATATTACAAGGTATTTCCCATTGAAGTCCCGAAAACCAGTCAGTTTGCAGGAGAAAAAATTCCGCTGGAGGATTATGAGGTGGTGGAAAGATTCGACAGGGAATTACTTTTAAATACTTATTGGCAATCCAATACACTGCTGATAATGAAACGCTCCAAGCGTTGGTTTCCCATACTTGAAAAAATTCTCAAAAAAAACAATATTCCTGATGACTTCAAATACCTCTGTGCTGTTGAGAGCGGACTAATCAATACAGTGTCACCAGCCGGTGCCACCGGTTTCTGGCAAATCCTTGAAACAACAGGAAAAGAATTAGGGTTGGAAATTAATGATGAAGTGGACGAAAGATATGACCCCATTCGTTCCACCGAAGCCGCTGTCAGGTATTTATCAACCGCTTATAAACTATTCGGAAACTGGACGGAAGTCGCCGCATCCTATAATATAGGCATGAACGGTTTGCGCAGAGCCATTCAGACACAAAAAGCAAATTCATTCTATGACCTCATGTTAAACAGTGAAACATCGAGGTATTTATTCAGAATATTTGCACTAAAAGAAATTCTGGAAAATCCGTTGAAATATGGGTTTATCGTTGAAGATAAGGATTTATATCCTCCTATAAAAACAAAAATTGTGACGGTGGATACTACTATTAACGATTTAGCCGAATTTGGAAAAAAATTTTATATCAGTTATAAATATCTAAAGCTGAACAATCCCTGGTTGAGAAAAAATAAACTTTCTGCAAAACCCAATAAGAAATATAAAATTCTCATACCTGGTTCTCAGCCGCAGTTCAGTCCTTATTATGATGAGTGGCTGGATTCGTTGATGACTATTACTATTGATACATCCAAGACATTGCCGGTGGGTGACAGTTTGCCTAAGATTAGTGAGTGAGGGGGGGAGGGGTATAAAGTAAGTTGATAAAAATTTTTCTTAGTGTGCTTCTTAGTTTCTTTGTGTCTTAGTGTTTAAATTTTATTTGTTTTTTTGACTTATGTAAGAGGTCTATTATTTTTTATTACAATTATGAATTTTAATATTTTAGTCAGTACTATTCAACTGACACATTCGGCTTTACAAAATTCGGCTATCAAGTCAGTTAACCGTTACTTGACTATTCGGAATTGGTTAATCGGATTTTATATTGTGGAATATGAGCAAAAGGGTGAGGACAGGGCAACTTATGGTAAGAAAATACTGGATAATCTTGCAGGAATACTCTCTATAAAGGGACTTACTGCACCAGAACTTTCACGTTGCAGGCAATTCTATCAAACCTATCCAGAAATTCTTGGGTTGATAACCCAAAAATCTGGAGATATGCATAAAGAATTATTATTTATATCAAGTAACATTTATGCTCAAAATCAAATTCTTGGGTTAACGACCCAAGAATTAGAGGATAAAGATTTAAAACATATATCCACAATAATCAATAACATTTCTTATACACATCTCACAGAGCTTATCAAGATAGATGAACCTTTAAAACGAAAATTTTATGAACTTTTGATTTTAAAAACTCAACCATCAGTAAAAGAACTTAAACGGCAAATAAATACACTCACCTATGAACGATTAGGGCTTTCGGGCAATACAGAACATGCCTTTGAGCAAATTCAAAATAAAATAATACCTGCGTCGCAAACCGATATTGTAAAATCACATTATTTCCTTGAATTTCTCAATTTCAATAAACCAGGGTTAGTTGAAGAAAGTGAATTAGAACAGGAAATACTAAACCACCTGCAGGAATTTATTCTTGAAATGGGAAATGGTTTTTGTTTTGAGGCAAGGCAAAAACGCATTCTAATAGGGGATGAGTATGGTTTTATAGACCTTGTCTTTTACCATCGCATCCTCAAATGTCATATACTGATTGATTTAAAAATTGACGAGTTTAATCATGTGGATGCAGGGCAATTGAATACCTACCTTAACTATTACAAAGCAAAAGTTATGCAACCGGACGATAACCTGCCTGTAGGTATATTGCTGGTCACCAATAAAAACAATGCGATGGTAGAATACGCCACGAGTGGATTGGATAATAAATTGTTTGTATCAAAATACCTAATCAAACTACCAAGCAAAAAACAATTGGAAGATTTTATTAAAAACGAAATAAAAAATAATTCATCTATCTTATCTTAAACCTTAATTAAAATGGCATTACGATTTAGAAAAAGAGTTAGGATTTTACCAGGTATTTTTATTAATCTCCTTCCCCAAATCAATTACAACCAGAAAAATGACTGAAGCATTAGAAATCACCGGCGCCCGTGTGCACAATCTGCGTAACATAGATGTGTCTTTTCCAAGAAATAAATTAGTGGTTATCACCGGAATCAGCGGCAGTGGAAAATCGTCGCTTGCTTTTGATACCATTTATGCGGAAGGTCAAAGACGTTATCTCGAAACATTTTCTTCGTATGCCCGGCAATTTCTTGGAGTTCTTGAAAGACCGGACGTTGATAAAATTGATGGATTAAGCCCTGTTATTGCCATCGAGCAAAAAACCACTTCCCACAATCCCCGCTCTACGGTTGGCACCATTACCGAAATTTACGATTATCTGAGAGTGCTGTTCGCTAACGTTTCTACTGCTTACTCTTATGAAAGCGGAAAGAAAATGGAAAAACAATCGGTTGAACAAATTGTGTCACTGATTTGCAATCGTTATAAAAATCAGAATATTTTTTTACTGTCACCGCTTATTAAAGGAAGGAAAGGGCATTACAGAGAACTTTTTGAAAACATGCAAAAGCAAGGGTATCTCCGGATAAGGATTGACGGGAAATTAACGGAGATGCGACATTCCATGCAGTTAGACCGCTTCAAAACACACGATATTGAATTGGTGATTGACCAACTGAAACCGGATAATTCAACTATGGAGCGTTTGTCCGATTCGGTGAAGACCTCCCTTAAAATGGGTAAAGGCACGTTGATGGTAATAGGCGAAGACAGCAGTCATAAAAAAAATAGTTCTGCATTGGATCCTAATGACACAACTATTTCTTTTTACTCACAAAATCTGATGTGTCCGGATTCAGGTATTGCCTATAACGACCCTGCTCCCAATAGCTTTTCATTTAATTCTCCGTATGGCGCTTGTCCGGTCTGTGCAGGAATGGGCACTCTATCGGTTATTTCAGAAAATTTACTGATACCGGATGCAACCAAAAATATAATGGAAGGAGGCATTTCCGCCTTACAACCCGAAAATAATTCTATTCTATTCCGTGAAATACTAACGTTATATGAAAAACACCGGATCAAACCGGATATCCCTTTCGAAAGTATTCCTGTGTCACTTAAAAAAACTATTCTTTACGGAGAAGAAACAGAAATCTCAGGAAAATCTCAAAGAGATAAATCCTTTGAGGGCATCATTCCGTTTATGACAAGACATTACAAAGAAAATACTGAAAGTTTTAAAAATTGGGTGAGTAGTTACATGCTGGAAACCCCATGCAAGGAGTGTCACGGACAACGTTTGAAAAAAGAATCTTTGTTTTTCCGCATCGGCGCAAATAACATTCACGATATTTCTTCCATGGAATTTTACCGGCTCAACGATTGGATTAAACAAATACCACAAATGCTGAATAAAAAGCAGTTGTTAATTGCCGGAGAAATTATTAAAGAATTAGAAAAAAGGGTGAATCTGCTTTTGTATTTAGGTCTTGATTATCTGACTTTAAGCAGACCCACTCATTCTCTTTCCGGAGGAGAATCACAACGCATCCGGCTTGCCACTCAGATTGGTTCCCAATTAACCGGCGTCATGTATATATTGGATGAACCGAGCATTGGACTTCATCAGAGAGATAATCAACGGTTGATTGAATCACTGAAAAGTTTAAGGGACATTGGTAATTCTGTAGTGGTGGTAGAGCATGACAAGCAGATGATGCGTGAAGCGGATTTTATTCTGGATATGGGACCCGGCGCCGGAAAACATGGAGGACTTGTGGTAGCCGCTGAACCACCGGAAAAATTTATTAAAAATGGATCCGTAACAGCGGCGTACTTGAATGGTATCCTAAGGATACCAGTGCCACCGGTAAGAAAGAAAGGAAACGGAAAAAAAATTATTCTGAATGGCATTACAGGAAATAATCTGAAAAACCTGAATGTTGAATTTCCATTAGGATGTTTTATTTGTGTCACGGGTGTCTCGGGGAGCGGAAAATCCACCTTAATTTCTGAGACCCTTTATCCGGTTTTAAAAAATCATTGTTTCCGCTCCCGTGAAAAAGCACATTCTTTTTCGATGACTGAAGGGTTAACTAATATTGATAAAGTCATTGAAGTTGATCAATCCCCCATCGGAAGAACTCCCCGTTCCAATCCAGCCACTTATACAGGAATGTTTATCGAAATCCGGAATTTATTTTCTCAATTACCTGAATCAAAAATTCGGGGATATAAGCCGGGACGTTTTTCATTTAATGTAAAAGGCGGAAGATGCGATGGCTGTGAAGGCGGCGGTATGAAATTAATTGAGATGAATTTTCTTCCTGACGTCCATGTGTTTTGTGATACTTGTAAGGGAAAACGCTACAACCGCGAGACGCTTGAAATCCGTTATAAAGGAAAATCTATTGCGGATGTACTGGAAATGACGGTGGAAGAAGCAGTGCCATTCTTTGAGAACCTTCCCTCCATTTACCGTAAAATTAAAATGTTGTACGAAGTAGGGTTGGGTTACATTACGTTAGGACAACAAGCAACTACACTATCGGGTGGCGAGGCGCAACGGGTAAAATTAGCTACTGAATTGGCAAAAACAGATACTGGAAATACATTTTATATTCTGGATGAACCTACCACGGGCTTGCATTTTCAGGATATAAAAATTCTATTGAATGTGTTGAACCGGCTGGTGGAAAAGGGAAATTCCGTGTTAGTCATAGAGCATAACATGGATGTCATAAAAGTAGCTGACTATATTATTGATATGGGACCGGAGGGTGGTGAGAAAGGCGGGCAGATAGTGGCGCTGGGAACACCGGAGGAAATTGTGCGGGTGAAGAAAAGTTTTACCGGCGAGTTTTTGAGGGAGGAGATTTATGGGTGAGTGGGTAAGCAGGTTCAGTTCAACACAGGATTAAATCTCACCTTTGCGAAAAGCAAAGCTGCGTTTAATCCTTATATGTTGGCGGTAGTTATTATTTTTTTTGTCTTGTCGGCAATTACTTTTTTGATGAAGTCGGGCAGTTCAATTTTATTTTTGTCTGCGATGATTTTAATTGCGTCATAGTATTTCACTTCCTCTCCCGTCCAGTGAAGGTCAAGTCGTCTGATTTCTTTTAACGTAATGTGATTGTAATTTGTCGGGTTGCCCCAGTAGCATTGCATACACAAAGCGGGCTTCTTTTCGATTGTCCAGTTGTCGCAATGTTCGCAACTCCATGATTTTGCTCTGTTGCATGAACCGCATAGCAACATAAAATCTTCTAATTTTCTGTCTGTGTTTGTATCGCCACCAACTTCATAGGGAACACGATGGTCAACCTGCAAATAGCGTTCTTCAAATTGTCCATCACAAATATAACATCTGCCTTTGCCCAATTCATACAATTGTCTTTTGAAATCTTTCGGAAATAAAATTCTACCTGCAATTCTGTTTACTTGGAGTTTTGTAATGTCACCAAATTTGTATGCCGCAATAGATTTTCCGCCTTTTGATTTTACAGTAAATGTTACGAGAGGAATTCCTGTTTCTCTTACATCTCTTGCCGCTCTTGGTGGATGACTGTAACCATAGGTTTTTTCAAGGTCTTCGGTTGTTATAAAGCTGTGCTTCATAATATGGTCAATAACAATTTTAGCTCTCTTGTTTGTTATTGATTTTATATGCTCTATAAATTCTTTCGGATATTTTATCTTTTTCTTACCCATGATTTGCAAAAAGTTCGGTTTGATAAATTTGAGTGCGATTTACTTTTTGTAAATCAATTTTCTCAATTAGAGAAGGTGAAAGATAAATTGCTTCAAAAGTAATTTCCTTACGATTAAGAAGCGTTGCTTGAGATGAACGCCCTGCGTTGATTTCAATTTTTGTTAAATTAAGATTGTCGGGAAGCGGGCTACCAAAAGTTTTGTTCCCTGTCCTGCCGTCAAAACTTAAAATGTATGGAATGTTTCTGTTGTTAAGGTCAAAAAGAGAAACTACAAAATTGTCATACTCAATGTTACCTGCATAATTAAATCCACCATTTAAACCAGTTCCTTGGTAAGGCGGGTCCATATAAATTAAATCGTCAGTTGTAGCACTGTCCAGAATTGCGGAGTAGTCAACAGATTGAATCTTTATTTTACCTTTTAAAAGTTGAGAAACCCGAAGAATATCATCTCTCATCATTTGCGGATTTCTTCCAAGTCGTCTTTTGTCTGGACTTTGATTAAAGCCGCCTTGTGCATTGTAGCGAACTGCTGCTTTGACACATTTTGCTAAAAGAAAAAGTAAGTATTCCGGTTTCTTTGTCTCGTTAAACTTGTCCCTTATTTCATAGTAATATTCTTCTTCATTCCCGTGCTGTCCGTGCCAAATGTCATGATATGATTTAATAATTGACTTAGGTGAATTAATTATTATGTCCCATAATTCTGTCAATGGTTCGTTAATGTCGTTGATTACAAATTTGTCTGCTTTGAAATAGTAAGCCGATGCAATTGTCATGGCAGCAGAACCCGCAAATGGTTCTATCAGTCGGTCAAAGTTGTCGGGATAGAAACGCAAAATCTGGTCTGCAAGATTTCTTTTGCTTCCTTGATATGGTATTGGATGTGGTAATTTCATTGTTTGAATTTTTTGTCAAATGTAGTGAACTTTCAATTAATGCACGGTCGCCATACAATTACCGCCAACGTCAGTTTGTGAAAAAACTTCCCATAATTTGTAGATAAATATCCATTAAAACTTTTATTTACACACAGACGAATAAAAATCTAGTCCACTGTTTCAGCGCTTTTCG
>Ga0156225_136_pt1 | contig 44952 bp, 44 predicted proteins | sample RifCSPlowO2_12_FD_107873 | JGI IMG/M metagenome (GOLD analysis project Ga0156225, IMG submission 107873) | Bacteroidetes bacterium RIFCSPLOWO2_12_FULL_37_12 | reverse complement strand
TTTTTTCTCAACAAAATTTTGGGTGGGGGTTTTTGCGTACTTTCATAAAAAAAATTGCTCAAAACAATATAAAGCGTTATAGAGAATTTTAGAAAGACCCTAAACGAATAATTAGATGATTGACTTTGTAGAAAGACTTTTGAATAATGTACATTTTATTCCAAATAGTTTTAACTTAAACATATCCGACTTATTTGACTCGGAAATAGGTACTATTCGCAATAGTGAAGATTTTAGAAACAGAGTTAAAGCTCGTTTCTTTAATCTATACAATAAATATCTAATAATCAATTTTGACGAAGGTTGGACATTTTTCAAGTGGTCATATAATCCCGAACTAAAAGATACACTATCACTTTTAGACAATAATTGCGATATAATTTTGATTGCTTCATATAATGCGGGTGATGAATACGAAGCAAAATTGTTACACGTTAAACGATTAAGACAAGAAGGACTAAATATTTGTATTGGTCATCTTTACGAATTATTCAATGACAGACTTCCAGACAAAACGCAACTTGCTGACAGAATTTTTGAACGCCTTAAACTTTGGGCAACAGAAACAAAAATAAAAAACTTTGCTTTTCATTCAGGTTGGATGATGCAAATGAACATTGAGTTTTACCATAAAGCAATTAAAAGATTTAAAGTGAATTTTCCAGAAATTAGTTGCTTGATAGAACCATTAGACTGGTATTCAACAAATCAAAAAATTGAGATTATAAATTTTAATAACGATTTGAGTAATATTTTTAACTTGAAATCAAATCTAATTGATAAAATATGGAATGGATAGATAAAATAAAAGAAAATTGGATTTACATAACCTTTGCAATTGGTATAATTGGAGCCATAATCTATTATATATGGCAATATTTAACTGGAAAAAGATTTAAAAAAATTGAATTTACATCAAAACTGTTGAGTGAAAAAGTAACAAAAGAACTAAATAATTTTGACTCATTTATTAATGATTACAGAACCTTAAAGAAGAGTTTGGAAAGTTTGTTAAACAAATCCTCTTTTGAGTATCAGAAAGATGATTTAATATCTCAAAAGAATCAACTTGAAAAAAGTTGTAGCCATATCTTGTTATTTTTCGCAGAAGATGACTACAAAGAAAGTAAGATTGACAGCATAGCATCTTCAAAATTCATTCACGACTCTAAAAATAAAATTGTCAAACTATTAAATAATATTCTTTTGACAGGAAACATATTTACTGAAGATATTAGAAATCAACACTTGTTAGAATTAAACGACATAAATGAACAAGAAAATAAAATACGAGAACAATTAGGAAAAATTAAATCAAACATTATTTCCAAATATTCGGACAAAATATAACAACTACCACTAACAACTAAGGCTTCGTTGCGTCCATAGGACATGCAATGAAGCCACTGTTGCACTGAATCTGCCTCTGGATGGAAGTTTTTTTTCCCCTTGTTTGTTGAGTTTTTTTTTCTATGGGGATTTCGTTAAATAGATAGAACGGTTACTTTGATTTTCTTGCTATTTTTTTCATAAAAGTTCCTTTTCTTCCTCTTTTTAAATAATAAATTTCTTTTTTGGATTTGCTTTTTGAATAGTTCAAAAAATTTTATCTTGTTTTTTTCTTTGATGAAAAGAGCACTCCCACCCTGCGCATTTGCAATTTTTTTTGCGATGTAAAATTTAAGATTTTTATTCATGCACTGTTTTTAGAAATGACACGGGAGGACCTCGCTTAAAAAATATTTCAATCGTGAGCATCGTGTCTGTTTTGCAATAAGGACATATACCCGGTTTAAATTCATTTATTTCTCTGGGTTCTTCCGGAGCTTTTTTAATCAGGGATTGTTCCGGTACAAAATCCCACCGAAAATTGACATTCAAATCGTAAATTACGTTCGTCTTTTATCAGAGAAAAAAAAGAAAACCATGTTTGCTGTTGCAAAAATATTTGCAAAAGAAACACTTACTTTGTGGAATGTTATGCCTATTGAAGTAAGAAAAGGATTTGAGCGTAGTATAGCTCAATCTAATAAGGGCTTGGAAAGCCACACGAAAACCTAATGAAGAAATATGATAAATTGGTAAAAAAATAATATATTTGTTCCAATTCAACAAAAGTTTGCAGTTTCATATAATTAATAAAAGTTAGAAATTAACTTTAAATACAATGAATAATGAATTTAAAGGTAAAAGTCCTTTCAATCCCGGACAACTGGTGCCCCTTGAATTTTTTACGGGTAGGAATGACGAAATTCAACGTACGTTATATACAAATAACACATAACACATAACACATAACACATAACACATAACACCAACCCCCATGCGCTACGAATCCTTACCACAATCATTCTACAAAGAAAACCGCGAACGTTTCAAAAAACAAATGAAATCCCGCTCGGTGGCAATTTTTCATTCCAATGATGAAATGCCCAAAAATGCCGATGGCACTTTTCTTTTCCGGCAGAATAACGATTTGTTTTACCTTACCGGTATTGACCAGGAAGAATCTGTTCTCTTACTATCGCCCGATTTTCCGGATCCAAAATACAAGGAAGTTTTATTTCTTCGCGAAACCAATGAAAAAATTGCTGTCTGGGAAGGACAAAAATTAACGAAAGAGGAGGCAATACGGATTTCAGGAATTGAAAAAGTGTATTGGCTGAGCGAATTACCAACTGCATTGCGATGGGTTTGCTGTCAATCGGAAAATATTTATCTTAATTCCAACGAACATTTTCGCGCTTTTCCTGTCGTTGAATCACGGGAAGCACGCTTTACTCGAGAGTTGAAAAATTCTTACCCATTGCATCATTATGAACGTTCATCTCCTATCATGCATCGTTTGCGCTCGCTAAAGCAAAAGCCGGAAATTGATAGAATTCGTTACGCATGTTCCATCACGGAAAAAGGATTTCGAAGGATAGCACAGTTTATAATACCAGGAATAATGGAATATGAAATTGAAGCAGAATTAACGCATGAATTTATCAGACACCGTTGTACCCATGCGTATGCACCTATCATTGCTTCAGGTTCTTCTGCATGTGTCCTGCATTACATTGATAATAACAAATCTTGTAAGGAAGGAGAGGTTATATTACTCGATTTTGGAGCTGAATTTGGAAATTATGCATCCGATTTAACCCGTTGTGTGCCGGTTAGTGGCACTTTTACAACCCGTCAGAGACAGGTTTACAATGCTGTATTAAAAGTGATGAAAGCCGCAACTGCCATGCTGGTGCCTGGAAATTTATTGGAAGATTATCATAAGGAAGTAGGAAAAATAATGGAAAAGGAATTGATTGCTTTGGGATTATTAAAAAAAGACGAAGTGGAAAAACAAAACGAAGACGATCCATTGTATAAAAAATATTTTATGCACGGCACTTCCCATTTTCTCGGATTGGATGTTCACGATGTTGGAAACAGGTATCTGAAATTTGAAGAGAACATGATTTTTACCTGCGAACCGGGTATTTACATCAAAGAGGAAAATTTAGGTATACGATTGGAAAATGATATTCTGATTACGAAAAACGGACCGGTTAACCTGATGGAAAATATCCCCGTTGAAGCCGAAGAAATTGAAGGTATGATGAAGAAGGGACTATAGATATAAGAACCTTCAAGGTTTAGTATGGATTAGAGGCGCCGGCTAACCTTGAAGGTTTGGATTAGAGGCGCCGGCTAACCTTGAAGGTTTGGATTAGAGGTGCCGGCTAACCTTGAAGGTTTGGATTAGAGGCGCCGGCTAACCTTGAAGGTTTGGATTAGAGGCGCTGGCTAACCTTGAAGGTTTAGATCACCTCACTCTCAACTTCTGCCCCAACTCCAATTTATTATCATTCATCCCGTTCCATTGCATTATTTTTTTTACCGTTAGGTTCGGGTATTTTTTGGAAATACTGTAAAGCGTTTCTCCTTTTTGAACTACATGATATTCCCCATCAGAGGGTATAAAAGTTTGTTTGGTTTTAGGAACAGAATTTTTTTCTTTCAATAAATTCAGATTAAACTGATTTGACATGCGTAGTTGTTCTTCTAAAACCCGTATTTTTTCTTTCAGTGCCACTATTTCTGAGGATGAATTAGAAGGCGAAGAAGGATTTGTCCCGTTGCCTTTTGCATCGTCTAATTCATTTTTTAACGTGATATTTTCTTTTACCAATTTTGTATATTTCTGATAAATATATTCGTCTAATGGTTTATTTCTTCCACTATCAGAAGCCATCTCCGGGTTACTAATTCTACCTTGATTTTCCGACTTAAGGTTATCAATAGTTTGATACGATTTATTAAGTTCTGCTTGTAAATCCATAATTGTCTTATTCAGTTGATTCACTCTGGCATTTTCATCCTGATTCTTTAACACTGCATTTTCCTCTTCGAGTGCAGTTACTTTCTTTTTGATTTGTTCCAACTCTTTATCCAATTCGGTGATCCGGTCACTTTGATTTGCATTTCTTTGTTTTTCTTTTTCGGTCATGTTTTTCTGCGTGAGATCATTTTTAATTACAGCCGTTTCTTCACCTTTTTTTCCTGCTACTGCTCCTGCCGCTGTTTCCATCGTGGTCATCAAGGTTAATTCATCGGCTTTGACTTTTGAAGCAGGTCCCAATGTAATTCCGAAGTCACCCGTAGAAGTATTAGAAATAGTTTGATTAGAAACAAAAATTCCGTTGATATAAAAGTCATAGACATCATTTTTTGTCTGAACCAACAATTCATATTCAGCACTTGTTGAAGTAATGGCATTTGTTTTTTGCCAGCCCTGAACCGTTCCGCCTGAGGTGAGATATATCCAATTGGTACCATTTAATTTACGTATCCGGAATTCCCGTTGCGTACTGACTTCAAAGGCAAGTGCCTTGGTTCCATCTTTAGTGGCATTGAAAATAAGACCGGAAAAGGTGGGAGACACGCCTGTTGTGTTCAACGCGAAACGGACCGAAAGCTGGTAATCAGAGATCTTTGAAGTAAAGGGACATAAAACAATATCGGAGGATTTTTCATTCCGGCGTTGTAATTCGTAGTAGCCGTCTTTTATGATAAAAAAATTATCCTGGGAATTCAGAATAAGCCAACCCCTTCGGTTATTGTCAAAACTCTCGCTGAAATACAACTCGTTGAAATCTTCGTCTTTTAAAGTTTGAGAAAAGGCAAATAAAGGGATTGTAAAAAAAAACAGATAATATTTAAAAAAGTTTGTCAACATAATCGGATAGAAAAAGAAAGTAACATTCAACCATTTAACCATTCAACCATTCAACATTAGTATATAAAATTCAAACTAACCCTAAATAATTAAAAATATTCAGGTTCAGTTAATAATCATTTCCCCATCAACTTCTGCACTAACATATTTGCAAGATTCAACTGCTCTTCCAGCAAGGTGACCTGGATTTTTTGCTCAGAAATCATGCTTTCGTAGTTTTTTATTAAACTATCTTTTGCTGAAATCAGGTTATCATCTTTGATGGGATAATTTCGAAGGTTACTATTTTCTGACTTAAGTGAGTCAATAAGATTAAGAGAGCGGTTAATGCTTGTCTGAAGCACATAGATCCTTGCGCCTAATTCCAGAATTTTTTTGATGGGCTCTTCTTTGAATTGTGGAAATTCAGGCATCTCCGTAAATTCGTTATCCTTTTCTTTAAGGAGGTGTTTTAATGCTGTATTTTCAGCTTTTAGTGTCTCGGTTCGTTCCTTTTCCTTCCCATGCAGAAATTTGTAATCGCAATTTTCATCGTCATGATCAGAGCCGGGTTGGGCGTGCAATGCCAATTGTCCTGCGAGAAAATAAAAAAACAAAAACAGAAACGGTTTCGGATTGAATTTCATTTTTCCCAAAGGTAGTTAGTTTCATGCTTTAATCCAATTTTTTTATACCTTTACCCCCCAACAATTTCACAAACCCAAATATAGTAAACCAAAGGCATTATGACGGCAAAAATTCTTTCTTTTCTTTTCATTGCGCTCTTGTTTTTTTTCTCATGTGAAAACGATTTCGAAGTTACGGGTGAAAGGGAAGAAATTATGGTAATCAATACTATACTTGATCCAAGCCAACCTGTACAATATGTTAAAGTGACAAAGGCATTTCTAAACAAGGGTAGTAATGCGTTAGAAATTGCCAAAAACGAACCCGATTCTATATATTATTCCGATGAGTTGGAAGTTTCTATTTCTCAGATAAATACGGATGGCAGTATATTAAAATCATACATGCTTACAAAAACTACACTGGAGGGTAGAGATTCGGGTCTTTTCTCATTAAAAGGAAACAATATTTATTCTATGACTACCCCCGTATTTTCTGGGGACTATAAATATCAGGTTACCGTTAAAAATATAAAAACTGGAAAAACTGCTTATGCAATAACCCCCATTATTCAAAGTGTTTGTATCAGAAAACCAGCAAAAGGTCCTTACTCCGCTGAAACTCATTGTACCAATGATGGTGAAGTTGACTCAATCATGTTCCATAGTAAATCGGATGTTTATTATTATACTGCAAAAAACGCCGCTTTGTATGAAATTCTTATTGATTTTACGTATCACGAATATTTTCAAGGGGATTTTTTTGCAACTCATAAAGTTAGATGGAATTTGTTATCCCCTGTGCACAAAGATTATAATCCTAATCCTGCTACTTATCAAACTTTTACTATTCCAAAAGATTCATTTTTTATTTTTCTTGAATCAGTTATTGATTATGAATCAGACACAAATGGAATACAAAGAAAAGTAGGTCCTGTAACTCTTACCATTAACTCCGCTTCTGCTGACCTTGAGATATATAAACAATTAATTCAAACAAGTAAGACACTTACTCAATCAACGCCTGATTTTACCAATGTAAAAGGTGGGTTAGGGCTGGTAGCTTCCCGCAATCATAGAACTATACATTTTAAAAAATTCTCTAAATTGTCGCTTGATTCCCTAATTCTAAATTATCCTGAATTGAAATTTATTAAGTAATTGGAAATTGTTTTACAAAATTAAAAAAGGTATATGGAAAAGGTATTAGTATAAGGAAAAATTGAAGTTCTACTTATACCCCTATACCTCTATACCTCTATACCTCTATACCTCTATACCCCTATATCCGTAATGACAAAAAGTCAGAGTTCCCAGCTCTTTTTTGAATTTATCTATGTCAATTTTCGATTTTTTCTCAATGGCATACTCATTGATGAACGGATTTCCGGATGTAAAGTGATTAAATGAATTGAGTAAGTTTTAGAGTACATCATTCATTTAACCATCTAACCGTCAAACCATAATTTCATAACAATGGCAACACAAAAAAAATTAAATGCTTTCCTCATTTTAGTCATTTTTTCAGGACTTCTTTTAAACCTGGCTTGTGGAAATTACAAGAAAGCTGAAATTTCTGAGGAAGAGTTAGCTCAAACAACTGCATTTGCGCAACAATTTCTAACGTTGAGGATGGAAAAATCAGAAAAAAATTATTCCATGCTAACAACGGGTGAGAATCATATCTTAAGTAATAAATTTATTGAACGGTTTACGCCGGTGGAAGGTCCTAAATTGGGCCAATTAGATAAAGCATATCTCGAAGAAAAATTGTTTGGGAATTCAGCATGTGCCTACGATACGTTTGAATTAGGAAAACCTATCACAAAAGCATTGGGTGAGAATGAAGATGGAAAATTATATGGTACAACGCTTGGAATAACCTATCGTGTTAAGATTAAACTAAAAAATGAAAGCGAGGAAGAATGTGGTACCATACATGAAACAGTACTTGTAGTTAAAGACGGAGAAAGAAATGACCAACTCGCTATTGATGATTTTATTCTGGAAGAAGAAGGAAGACAGATAAATTGAATTTTTTTTGAATATTGAATAATAAAACTTAAAACCTTACATTCATGGCAAAAATAATCGGTATAGACCTTGGCACCACAAACTCGTGCGTGGCGGTCCTCGAAGGGAATGAGCCCGTAGTCATTCCTAATAGTGAAGGAAGAAGAACCACACCCTCCATAGTGGCATTTATTGGAGGAGGTAGTGGCGATAGAAAAGTAGGTGATCCAGCAAAAAGGCAGGCAATCACCAATCCTAAAAATACTATTTACTCCATAAAAAGATTTATGGGAAAAAGTTTTCACGAAGTAAGCGATGATTTACGTAGAATAACATACAACCTCGTAAAAGGGGATAATAATACGACCCGCGTAAAAATTGAAGAACGGCTATATACTCCACAGGAAATTTCTGCCATGATACTTCAGAAAATGAAAAAAACCGCTGAAGATTATTTAGGGCAAACTGTTACGGAGGCAGTGGTAACTGTTCCGGCTTATTTTAATGATGCACAAAGAAAAGCAACCAAAGAGGCAGGGGAAATTGCGGGATTAAATGTTCGAAGAATTGTGAATGAGCCAACAGCCGCCGCTCTTGCTTATGGATTAGATAAACGTCATAAGGATATGAAGATTGCTGTCTTTGATTTAGGAGGGGGTACGTTTGATATTTCAATACTTGACCTGGGAGAAGGTGTCTTTGAAGTAAAATCTACCAACGGTGACACTCACCTTGGCGGGGATGATTTTGATAACTGTATTATTGACTGGTTAGCAGAGGATTTTAAGAAAGAAAATAATGTGGATTTACGCAAAGATCCCATGGCACTGCAACGTTTAAAAGAAGGCGCAGAAAAAGCAAAAATTGAACTTTCAAGTTCTACTTCCACTGAAATCAATTTACCCTATATAATTCCCATAGATAATATTCCAAAGCACCTTGTAAAAACTTTGACCAGAGCACATTTTGAGAAAATATGCGATACGTTGATTCAACGAACCATGAAGCCCTGTGAACAGGCAGTTAAAGATGCAGGATATTCTATAAAAGATATTGATGAAGTAATTTTGGTTGGAGGAGCTACCCGGATTCCAGCGGTTCAACAAATTGTGGAGAAATTTTTTGGAAAAGTGCCATCCAAAGGGGTCAATCCTGATGAAGTAGTTGCAGTCGGTGCGGCTATTCAGGGCGCTGTGTTGACCGGTGAAATTAAAGACGTTGTATTATTGGATGTTACTCCTTTATCACTCGGAATTGAAACACTCGGTGGAGTAATGACTAAATTAATAGATTCAAATACAACCATACCTACCCGGAAAGCAGAAACATTTTCAACGGCAAGTGATAATCAACCTTCGGTTGAAATTCATGTTCTTCAGGGAGAGAGAGCCATGGCTAAAGATAACAGAACACTTGGGAAATTTCATTTGGATGGTATTCCACCTGCCCCGCGTGGTATTCCACAAGTTGAAGTATCATTTGATATTGATGCGAATGGGATATTAAATGTAGCGGCTAAAGATAAAGCAACGAATAAAGAACAAAAAATCAGAATTGAGGCATCTTCCGGATTATCAAAAGATGAAATTGAGAAGATGAAAAATGATGCTAAATCACATGAAGATACTGACCGTCAGGAGAAAGAAAAAATTGACAAGATTAATCATGCCGATTCATTAGCTTTTCAGACAGAAAAGCAATTAAAAGAGTTTGGTGATAAATTATCAGCCGGCAATAAGAGTAAGATAGAAAGCGCTTTGAGCGATTTGAAAAAAGCCCTCGAATCAAAAGACCTGTCAGCAATAGATACCACCTCGAATGCATTGAACTCCGCCTGGCAAGCCGCATCCACTGAAATGTACCAACAAGGACCCAAAGCCGAAGATGCGGCAAAAGATAATGAGGGTAAAGCCCAACAAAAGGACCAAAAATCAAACGGTTCAAATGTTACAGACGTTGATTATGAGGAAATTAAGGAGGAAAAGAAATAATGTTGGGACACGCCATGGTGTTTCCCCGCATTTTATATCCCCAAAAGGCATGTCTTGTAAAGACACGGCGAACCGTGTCTTACATTTTAGAAGCACCCATAATTAAAAAATAATTAAATTTACCTAAAATATTTTATTTATCATAGTTTTTTGTACTTTTGCCTCTCTTTTAACTCCCTGAGCCCACGTGACCCACTCCGAAGTTTCTTCCTCTGAGCCATTGCTGTTCCTTGTTTTTGGGATAGTAATAATAGTTTTTCTTATAGTTGACCTTGGATTCTTCCAGAAAAAAGCCCATAAAATTACTGTCAGGAGCGCGGCATTACAATCCATTTTTTGGGTTGTAATTTCATTGCTTTTCGCTGTAATGATTTACTATTTTGACAATGCGGAAGAGGGGGCTCGTTCACATCACGAAAACGCTTATGAATTTCTTTCTGCCTATCTGATGGAAAAAGCGTTGTCTGTTGATAATATTTTTGTTTTCATTCTCATACTTGGTTATTTTAAGGTTGATGAAATTTATTATCACAAGATTTTATTTTATGGTATCATTGGAGCAATTGTATTCAGAGCGATTTTTATCGGTATAGGTGGAGCATTGGTGCATGAATTTCACTGGATACTCTATTTATTCGGTTTGTTATTAATAATTACAGGGTTTAAAATGCTTTTCACCGACAAGGAAACAACCTTTGAACCTGAAAAGAATTTTGTTTATCGTCTTTTAAAAAAATATCTTCGTTTTACTTCGCAGGACAGCGGAGGTAAGTTGTTCTTCAAAATTGATAATAAAATATATTTTACTACTACATTTCTGGTCATTGCACTTATTGAAACCACGGATATTGTCTTTGCACTTGATTCCATTCCGGCATGTTTTGCTATTTCACAGAATGAATTTATTATATATACGTCGAATATTTTTGCAGTACTCGGGCTAAGAGCTATGTTTTTTCTGCTAATAGGAGTTATAAATAGATTCAAATATCTACAGCATGGCATTTCATTGATTCTTATTTTTATCGGCGCAAAAATGCTTCTCGAATGGTTTGATATTGAAATACCGGTCAATATTTCACTTCTTATTATTTTGGTAGTATTAGCAATTTCCATCGTAGTGTCATGGGTAATTTCTGCCAGAGATAAACGGAAAAACAATAGTGGCATTGGCGCTTAGGACTCGTGAAGTTTTTATTTCCCAAAACGTTCAATACTTTTATTTCTTTTTCGGCTCATTCCTGCCTTGTAGGTATTTAGGTATAAGGGGTATAGGGGTATAGGGGTATAAAGGTATAGACGAAATATAACTTCATACGCCCTTTATACCCTATACCTTTATACCCTATACTCATGCGTGCCGTAATTCAAAGAGTTTCTCAGGCATCTGTTTCTGTAAATCAATCAACTACCGGAAAAATTGGGAAAGGATTACTTGTATTATTGGGCATTGAAATAACAGATTCTGTTGACGATATCCATTGGCTTTCAGGAAAAATTGCGAATCTCAGAGTTTTTGGAGATGAAGAAGACAAAATGAATCTTTCTCTCAGAGAAATTAACGGTGAAATTCTTTTAATTAGCCAGTTTACATTATTCGCAAGTACTAAAAAAGGAAATCGCCCCTCTTTTTTAGAAGCCGCAAAACCATCACTTGCTATTCCCTTATATGAACAGATGAAAATCGAACTTGAGAAAATCACAGGACAAAAGGTTCAAACCGGCGTTTTTGGTGAGATGATGGAAGTTTCTTTGATAAATGAAGGACCGGTTACTATTATTATTGATTCGAAAATGAGGTTATAGATTGACCAATAACTTCGTTTGTGAAGACACAAACGAAAGCGTTAAATGACCAATAACCAATGACTTATGACCAATGACTAATGACCAATAACCAATGACCATCCATCAAGCACAAAAAGCAGTAGATACATGGATAAAATCCAACGGGGTGAGATATTTCAACGTGCTAACTAATTTGGCTCTATTAACTGAGGAAGTAGGAGAAGTGGCAAGAATTATCAGTAGGAAATATGGTGAACAGTCATTTAAAAAGTCAGATAAAAACAAGAAACTTGCCGATGAATTTGCCGATGTCCTCTTTGTTTTAATATGTCTGGCAAATCAAACCGGAGTTAATCTTACAGAATCACTTCTTAAAAACTTACAAAAGAAATCAAAAAGAGATAACCTAAGGCATAAGAATAATAAAAAATTAATTTTACCAACATGAACTTCAGAATCGAACACGACACGATGGGCGAGGTAAAGGTGCCAGCCGATAAATATTGGGGGGCACAAACCCAACGCTCGAAAGAAAACTTCTCCATTGGAGGCGACATTATGCCCATGGAAGTTATCATAGCGTTTGCTCATCTTAAAAAAGCATGCGCCATCGTTAATTCCGGACTTGGAATTTTACCGAAAGAAAAAGCTGACCTGATATGTCAGGTATGCGATGAAATCCTGGCAAAAAAATTAGTTGACCAGTTTCCATTGGTTGTCTGGCAAACCGGTTCAGGCACACAATCAAATATGAATGTGAATGAAGTAATTTCAAACCGGGGGCATGTATTAAATGGCGGTAAACTTGGAGAGGGGAAGTCACCCATTCATCCCAATGATGATGTCAATAAATCGCAGTCCTCTAATGATACATTTCCTACTGCCATGCATATAGCCGCATTCGAAGCGCTTGTAAACAAAACCATCCCTGCGATTGAAAAACTCAAGAGTACTTTGTTTTCAAAATCAATGTCATTTAAAAATATTGTAAAAATAGGCAGAACCCATTTAATGGATGCCACTCCTTTGACATTGGGACAGGAATTATCGGGGTATGTGTCACAATTAGACCACGCTGTAAAAGCAATAAAGAATTCATTGATACATCTTTCAGAATTGGCAATCGGTGGCACTGCAGTAGGAACCGGATTGAATGCCCCCAAAGGGTTTGGTGAAAAAGTGGCTGAAAAACTTGCAAAACTAACGGGTCACCCCTTTGTGAGCGCAGAAAATAAATTCGAAGCGCTTGCCAGTCATGATGCCATGGTAGAAACATCCGGTGCGTTAAAGACAGCGGCTGTTTCACTGATGAAGATTGCGAATGACATCCGTCTGCTCGCTTCGGGTCCCCGTTGCGGTATCGGCGAGATTTTAATTCCGGAAAATGAACCCGGTTCTTCCATCATGCCGGGGAAAGTGAATCCTACACAATGTGAAGCCATGACCATGGTTTGTGCGCAGGTGATAGGCAATGACACTACCATTACCATAGGAGGCATGAATGGACATTTTGAATTGAACGTATTTAAGCCGGTGATAATTTATAATTTATTGAAATCTGCCAATTTGTTAGCAGATGCGTGTCACTCTTTTAATGATCATTGTGCCATAGGTATAGAACCGAATTACGATGCCATTAAAAAGAATCTTGAAAATTCACTAATGTTGGTGACAGCATTAAATACGCACATCGGCTATGAAAATGCCGCAAAAATTGCGAAGAATGCCCATAAAAAAGGAATCACGCTCAAACAATCGGGAATTGAATTAGGATTGCTTACGGGCGAACAGTTTGAGCAGTGGGTAAAACCGGAAAAGATGATAGGGTAGGGGTTGTCTCGCTCTTGTTTAAACTTTTTGGTTCCTGAAAAATAAATCATTATTGTTTTATGCATAAAGAATCTCTACCCCCTCACCATTTTTTTGGAGAGGGGCTGGGGTGAGGTCTTTTTGACGCGTATGCCTAGCCCCCCAATCCCCTCCTCACCGCCGCTACACAAAAACCTGCCAACATCAAAACCGTCCCACCCCATAATAAATTTATCCCCGGCTTTTCAATGGTTTTCAATACGATGTAGTCCTTAAATGGCTTTTTGAAAAACAACGAAATCCGGATGACCCCTTTGTCGGGAATTATTTCACGAAAAGATGCTTTAACGCCTGCTTGCTCATTTGTGTCATCCTGAGTGAGAATCTCCCTGTCTTTTAAAATAAAAACGGGCTCCAGTGAATAGATTTTATTTTGAGAAAATAATTTCAACTGAGCGCCCGCAGAAACATCGTTCTCACCTAATTTTATTGTTTGCAATTCCGGATTTTTATTAATGGATTCCAGCACGATTATAAAATTTTCAAGTACGGTTGTGTCACCGGGCTTCATTTCGATAGTCGGTCCCGTCTTCCACTCCTCTTGCTCGTTGTAATCGGGAATGGAGGAAACGTGTGTATAAATGTCTTTTGTTATAAAATGTTTGATATCCGGAGAGGCAATTAACCCCATTTTCGGATTTACCTGCGCTCTCGGATAAAGCGTAAAAGTGTTTTTTTGATTCGAGAAATAAACTTCATAATAGGTATTTTCTGGAATCACTTCAAATTGCTTGCCTTTTTTAAAATAAATTTTATTATTATGTTTTATATCAGTTTTTGCAATTTTCAATTGAGGGAGCGGAGTTTTTTCCAACCATTCATTCCGGAGATAGGCAGGATATACTAAAGAAGTAAATAATAATCCCTTGTAAGTGACACTATAATTTTTTATCTCCACCGGCTGGTTTAAATGGAGCAATACATTCTCTTTGTTGGCGGTTGATTTATCTTTTTCAGACATTCCGGAACCCGAAAAAACATCTTCACCGCTTGTATTTTCAGAAATAACCGTTGAATATCCTGCTGAAAATAAAATCCCAATCAGCATTAAAGCGAAACCCGTATGCGTCAAAGCGCCACCGGCAATACGCAAATTACCTTTTAATACGTTTATAAGAATAAAAGCATTTGCATAAATGGAAAAAATTCCGGTAATCAATAACACCATCAGTCCGGGTTCTTTTACGGGATAAAATAAGATGATGGGAATGGAAGTAATCACCATGTATATAAATGGTTTAAGAAGCAGATGTGCAAGCAATTTTCCCTGCATTTTTTTCCACCAGATATATTGCACCATGCCGGAGAGAATAGCAATTACAACGGAGGTAACGATATGCCAACGGTTGTAATGAGAAATGAGGTTAGCGGGTGGCGCGAGTTGAAGTTTGAAATTAAATAATTCCGCAATTTTATTTAAAACCGGAATGGATGTAGTTAAGGTAATCTGAAAAGAAGCAAGTAACAACACGATGATTCCCATGAGCATCCATTCTTCTCTTGCAAAAAATGATGAACCTGAATTTTCTGGCTTGACATCTGATTTGATAGTTGACGTCTCTTTAGTATCTGTCATTGGGAGATGACTTGACTCTTTTGAACCAGTTGCTGGAGTGAGACCTTTCCATCTGAACAACAAAACAAATAGTGCCACTAAAAAAAATGCAATCATATATATTAATAACTGACCGGATAATCCGAGGTCAGTAAAAGAATGTACAGATGCATTTCCTAGAATGCCACTCCTGGTAAGAAAAGTAGAATATAAAACCATCAGAAAAGGAGCCATGCAAAGAATGATTCCTGATCTCAACCGGGTGTTTGTATTCCGGTATGCCACTAACGCATGAATGGCACCAATAACAAGTATCCATGGTACCAATGAAGAATTTTCCACAGGGTCCCAGTTCCAGTAACCGCCGAAATTTAATGTTTCATAAGCCCAATACCCTCCCATAATAATTCCTAATCCCAAAACAGCGGCGCAAATTAATAACCAGGTAAGAACCGGCTTAACCCATTCATCCTGTTTTTTTAACCAAAGAGCGGAAATGACATAAGCGAATGGAATGAGTGACAATGAAAATCCGAGAAATAGAGTAGGAGGGTGGATGACCATCCAGTAATTCTGAAGCAATGGATTTAATCCATTGCCATCCTGTGGCACATATAATGGATTGGAAGCAAATATGGGGGCAGTGGAAAATACATCTTTCAGAAGTACAAATGGAGAACTTCCGATTTTCAGGTCTCCGAAATAAACTCCCATCAGCATGGATAAAAGAAATACCTGAACGAGATTGAGGAGCGTCATTACCGGTTTTTCCCATTCTTTTGATTTTCCTAAAATAAAAAAACCCAACACCATGTTCCAGAAAAGCCAAAGCAGGAAACTGCCTTCCTGTCCTTCCCAGAAACAAGCAATCATGTATTTTACAGGGAGTGAGTTTGAAGAATGTGCCCAGGCATAATGGAATTGGTATTTATGAGTATAAACAATATAAAAAAGTAAGGATATGGAGGAAAAAAGAGTAGCGGAATGTAGGATGTAAAAAATTCTTCCGTTTTTTTCCCACCTTAATTCTTCAGGGGTATCTTTCTTTTTTAACGAGAAAAAATAGGAATAGGCGCTTAACGTTGCAGATACAAATGAGATAATGAGGAGGAAATGTCCGAAATCGCCTGAGTTTTGCATGGAAAAAAATTTATTCAAACTTACGTGAATTTTTTTTGATTTCATATAAACCGAATAAAATAGAACCTCTTTTTCACCCCTCTCCACTTTGGAGAGGGGCTGGGGTGAGGTTTAAAAAAAAATAGAGACACGTTTCACCGTGTCTCTATAAAACCCACAACTAATCCAATTATTTTTTCACATTAAATCCCATACTGGCTCCAATCACCCAACCTTCGCGGGAAGGGATGGTATAGACATTTACCGGGATATTCAATGCACCTGATTTGAATGTTTTACCGATAGCCCAGATAAAACCGGTTGAGATTTCAGGCATTCCTCGTGAGTCCAAACGTTTTTTAGTGTCAGGAATTGGTTTTAATTGACCATTTTCAGTTTTTTCATTCCACTCTTTCGCTAAATGCCAGTTATCGTTTTCATCATAGTATCCTCTGGCTTTTTTCACGATTCCGAAATTAGGTCCGAATCCAAATTCGAAACCACTGCTTGCATCACGAAATCCGTTCATTAACGTTATACTGGGAATAAACATACCCTGGTCAATGCCGGAGACCATTCCAAGCATTTCAAAAACTGCCTGAAAATTTCCCTCATTGAGATATTGTACTTCATGTTGGTAGCCGAATTGTGAAAGAAATGGAAATGCTTCATTACCCCCGTTCGACTCCGAATCCTGTAAGCGTTGTGCTTTTTCTCCGGTAAAATAAGCAATACCCATCCTGGGACCATTATTCGTGATTTTATTTTTACCCGGGTTTCTGACCGCATTTTCATACGAATTCTTTTTTACAAGATTTTCTTCCAACCGGGCATCGGTTTCAATGTTCAATAATTTTTTTAACGAGATTTCGAGCATGGCTTGTAATTCCGGCTGAATATTTAAAAACTCATTGACCGATGATTTTTCAATGGTTTCAGTTTTGATGTCAAGTAAACGCAGGGTGATAATCAACTTCTCTCCATAATTTTCAACGGCGGTAGTGAGCACCTTATCTACTTTCAGTGATTTTCCTGCCTCAATTAAACATTGTTTCCCAAAACATTCTTCTTCCTTTATAGAACTACGATGAAGTATCTCCTCCATGTCATACTTATCAGTTACTTCATAATGGTTTGTTTTTTCAAGTTCCATTCTTACTAAATTGACAACCTGGGATGGTTGAAGCACGATATCCTTGGTATCGGCATTAAATACAGCAACAGTTGATTTTTTTTGTGCTGATAGTTTTAACTGAAGGGTTAATCCGATTAACACAGCCAGTAAAATGGTTTTCATTGTTTTCATTTGATTTAGTGGTTTAAGTTAACTGTTAATTGTTTCAGGGTTTTAGCGCCTGATTTCAAGAACAAAATTAAGGTAGCAGGGGAGTCGTTACAAGCATATTTATTGTAAAAACGTACTTTTAAAAATAATTAATTTTGAATTACGTTTAGATAGAATGTGTTAATTATTGATGAAATATTTATTAAAAAATTATTTTATATGCTATTTTTATGTATATTTACGGTGTTTTTATGATAATTTGTAATATTGCAAGTATTTATAATATGTATTAAAAACGTACTTTATAAAATTATAATTTTAATGTAACTACTCAACAGGGTAATAAAATACAAAACCACGGAGACACAGAGAACACAAAGAAACACAGAGTTGATTATTCAAAATATATGTTTCCAAAAGCTATTCTCTGTGCAACTCTGTGCACTCCGTGCCTCAGTGGTGAGTAGTAACATTTTAATTACAAACACTCTTTCAATTACCAAATATGTCAGACGACCTCATTGAAATTATTAGCACCTTAAAACCCGATGAACATAGGTCATTCAGGGTATTTATCAATCACAGGAGAGGCAAAAAAGAAAGAAAGGATCTTGCCTTGTTTGATTTTTTAGTAAAAAACAAAAAAGTTCATAAAAATGATTTATACAAAAAATTTTATCCGGAGAGTAATCAAAATGCATATCATACCTTAAGGAAAAGATTGGTCAAACATCTCATTTCCTTTATTGCGCTAAAAAATATTGAGGAAGATACCACCAACCGTTCCTTTATGCTGAATTTGGTTTCGCTTTCACAGTATTTATTTAGAAAAAAAAGAAATCGAATGGCATGGAAGATACTCAGCAAAGCAGAAAAACTTGCTATTAAAACAAAGGAGTATTTGATTCTTGATTCAATTTATTACGAACAGATAGAAAAATCCGGAACTGAATTTTCGCCTCCTTTGCAAAGCATCTTAGATAAAAAAAATAAAAATCGCAACCTGGCGGTGATGTCAGACAAAGCAAATACGATAAACCAACTTTTACGTCACAGAATGTCCGAATTTTCCTCCACTAAAAAAAATTTCAATCTGAATGAACTTCTTAATGAAGAATTATTAAAAAATGTGGAGGACATGGAATTAGGTTCGGATCCGAAGTTCATAAACAATGTGATTTCCGTATTCAGAGCCACTGTAATTGCCGGCGGCGATTATCTGTTATTTGAAAAATTTGTGCTTGAAAAATATCATACACTGGAAGAAATGAACCGTTTTGACAGGTATAATCATTATTATAAATTAAATATTTTGTATATCATTTCTCACACCTTTTTCCGGAATTTCAAATTTGAAGAGTCGCTAAACTATCTCGATCAATTGTACCGGAATATGTTATTGTATAATAAAGTTCACTTTGAAGAGTTCAATGCATCGTATCTGATTCTAATCTCCATGGTTTATGCATACTCCGGAAATAATAATTTAGCCATTCAGATTCTTGAACAAATTGTGTCCATGCCACCTCATAAATTGGAAATACAACAGCGGACTATTTGCCGTTTGAACCTGGCTGTATTGTATCATCAGGTTAAAAATTATCACAAAGCGATCCAGGTTTTAATGCAGATTTCGCATACGGATAAATGGATGAAAAAAAACTTTGGAAAATACAATGCATTGAAAAAACAAGTTGTGGAATGCATCATTCATCACGACAATGGCAACCTCGATTTTGTGGAAACCCGGCTCAGGTTTATCCAAAAAAGTTATAGCGATTTATTAAATCATCCGGAGTATGAGCGGGAAAAGTTATTTTTTAGATTGTTCCGAAAACTTAATACAGATCCCAATGTAGCAGAACAAGAAAATTTTCAAAAGGATCTAGTACGGTTGAAAAAGTTGGGATTCAGGGAAACGTTGGATTTGCAAATAATCAGTTTTTATGCCTGGTTGGAATCGAAAGTGAAAAGAGGTGTCTATTATGATACATTGATCGAATTAATAGGGAGGGAAAAGGAGAGATATTTGAAAAATGAAATTTCATAATTCCTCCAAATCCTCTTTTATTTTTTTCTCCAATTGAAGGATCAACCCCAATAATTGTTCTGCATTAGCTTTTAATTTTATGTTTTTTTCAATTTCCTTCAATAGTTGGGAAAGTTCGTCGCGTCCAAGTAAGGTAGTTGAACTAAGCAGTTTGTGAGCTACCGGCGCTACTTTTTCCCAATCCGCCTGGCTGGCAAAATCTGAAATTTTTTCAAGTCCCATGGTGATGTCTTTTTTATAGATTTCAATCAATTTTGATAAAAAAGCATCATCACAGTCCAGCAATTTTTTAAATTTTTCAAAATTGAATTTCATTTTATTAATTTTTTGACAGGGCACCTCTAAAAACTACCTTTTGTCCCTCTCATGGAGAGGGCAGGGAGAGGAATTATATCAGTTTTTAGAGGTGCTCTTCAATCACTTCTTTCAACAGATTTCCACTTAATCTGCTTTTATTAATAAAAACATTCACCCCTTTTTCTAATGCCTTGCGTTGAAAATCAGTATCTTCATAACCACTTAACATGACTAATTTTGTTCCTTTGCTCTGGTTAATGATTTTTGTTATGCCACCAAATCCCCTGGAGTCAGGTAAAAATGCATCTAAAAAAATCAAGTCGAATTTTTCTTTTTCCAGATGTTCAAGTGCATGAGAATAAAGTTCAACCGTTTTTAACGCATAGTTTTTCCCAATAGCTTGCTCCAGACATATTTCAAACAGCCGGATGTCAGGAGGATTATCTTCAATTAATAAAATTTTTTTCATCAGTAATCTTTGTTACAACATTTTATTTTTTCTTTATCATTTCACAAATTTTAATTTTCAATAAATTCCTGTTCAATGGTTTGGTAATATAACCATTCATACCTAAAGATAAACACTTTTCTTCTTCTCCACTCAACGCATGGGCTGTCATAGCTAAAATAGGTATCAGAGATTCCCTTGAGGTTCCCTTTTTTCTTATGCATCGCGTGGCTTCATACCCATTCATTTCCGGCATCTGTATGTCCATTAACACGATGTCGAAAGAACATCGAAAAAATTTATCTATTGCCTCCGCGCCATTTTCAGCAATTTCCACTTCCATTCCCCATTTTTTTAAAAACATATCAGCCACCATTTGATTTAATTTGTTGTCTTCCACCAACAAAACTTTTTTCCCTATCAATTTACAGTTTTCATTGGAGTCATCCGGATTGATTTTTAAAAATTTTATACCGTTCACTATCAGATAAGTGAGTTCAAAACTGAATTCTGAACCCTCTGTTAATTTACTTGTAACTTCAATTTTTCCTCCTTGCATCTCAATCAGTTGCTTCACTATAGAGAGACCTAATCCCGTACCACCGTATTTTTGGAAATGTTCTTTGTGAACTTGTTCAAACATATCGAATATCTTTTGAATGCTTTCAGATGGAATACCTATGCCTGTGTCTTTTACTGAAAAGAAAATTGATATTCTGTCTTTATCAATTCCATTGGATTGTATGCAAAGCATTATATTTCCTTTTTCTGTAAATTTTATTGCATTGCTTAACAGGTTCGTCAGAATCTGATTTAACCTTACGGGATCTCCATTCAACAACGGAGGAATGTTTTCATCATACTTGCATAATAAATCAATGCCTTTTTCTTTTGCCTGATAAACAAATAAATCTTTAATCACTTCAAGAACATCCTTCAAACAGAAATCAATATTTTCCAATTTCATTTTCCCGGTTTTAATTTTAGATATATCCAGCACGTCATTGATTATATGCAGAAGATTTTGACCGGCAAATTGAATGGACATAAGATATTTTTTCTGTAGTTCGTTGGTGGGAGTATCTTCCATTAATTGGACTAAACCCATAATTCCGTTCATGGGTGTGCGGATTTCGTGACTCACATTAGCTATAATGGCATCTTTGGCTTTTGAAAGATGTATTAATTCTTCTTCCTGTTTTTTTTTAATCGTTATATCCGTATGAATTCCCATGCAACCGATCGTGATTCCATCATTATCCTTTACAAACGATTCACTAACTAAAAACCAGATAATATCTCCGGATTTAGTTTTTAATTGCACCTCGTATGGCTTGATGGATTCCTCACTTTCACTTTTTGAATTTTTTCCGAAAAACGGAATTTGTTTTTTTTCCGGAAAAATTTCTATTGATCTTTTCCCAATCAACTCTGATTCGGAATATCCCGTTTGTTTACAAAATTGTGGATTAACTAATCGAATGATGTTTTCAAGATCAACTACCTGAACGCCCTCATTAATATTTTCAAAAAGATTTCTGTATTTTTTTTCAGTTTGAATAAGGTAATTCCAGGTCATTCGGTGATTTTCAAATTCCTCTTCTATTCCTTTTACTTTTTCACGGACAACTTCCAACATGATTTGAACGCCGGTTAAAACCGGAAGGAATTCGTCGTCTTTAAAGGCGTTGGTATTAACATCCTGTGAAAAATCGCCTACCGCGGCTTTTGCGAAAACCGGAAGGATTGATTCAATTTTTTGATTTATTCTTTTTTTATACCGGTCCAGTTCTCTGTTTATTTTTTTAGAAACCTTTTTTAATTCCATTGGAGATAATATTCGTATAATATATTGTTGATGTTTTTTGCGTTAACCTGACCATGAATTCCATAAAAAACCATCCACTCAAAAAACAAACCTTTAAAATGCTCAATGGGGTAATTATTGTTCTCCATTTTAATGACTAAAGAATTTTCACCGGTATCCAGTATGGATACGTTTGTATTTTTAAAAATGTGTCTTGCCAAATTCTTCGAATGAAGAATTATTTGTTTGAAATTTTTAGGAATATAACTAAAAACCAATTTACCCAACGGGGACTCAGTAAAATTCCGGAAATGAAATCTTCCTGCCTCAAATTCAAAATCTTTTTCGGGAATTTTTTTATCCGAAATTATATGCAGGCAAAGTTTAATAATTTCAATTTCTTCCTGTATGGGAACATCTTCCAGGTATCCAAAATGGATTGATTTACCGTACAACTTTTCCAATAATTTTACACACTCTTCTCCCTTTTTTTTTCGTACCTGATTAATATGAGTGTTTACAAAAACACCTTTTATAGTTGGTACGTTATTAGTTGTATTCGTTTTGACAACAGTTTCCATTTTATAGCTAATTATTTATCTGCATCATAGTTAATATTTTTTCTCTGACATGTGTAATGCTTTCCGGTCCCTTCTTAAAATAACCAGCTACTCCTTTTTTGATGATTTCATGCGCAAGTTTTTCGTCTTGCTGACATGATAAAAGAATTACATTGGTGGAAGGTGATAAACGATTGACCTCATCCAGAACTGTCATTCCATTTATATTAGTTACATAACCATTGCCATCCAAATGATAATCAAGAATTATTACATGAGGTTTTAAGTCAAGATTTTCAAGACATTCCTCTCCTGAAGAAAAACCATAAATGGTAAGTTTGTAATTCTGATCATCAATTTCCTGCTGAGAAAGTGACTCAGCCAGCATGGTTCTGTAAACATCTGAGTCCTCCACAATAAAAACATTAAAATTGTATGGACTGTCTCTTTCCGGAAAATTTAAGGATGTTTCCATGGCATTTGTGTTTATTGGTTGATTGTTTCTTTCTTCTTCATCAATTATTTCATACACTAAATTACTTATGATGAATAGTAATTTTTAAACAAAAAATCAAAATTCTTACACGCTCAAAAAGAAATAGTATAGAGAGCAAATACAATGACATTTCTTACCCTGTCAATAAAAATAAACAAGTAGCTTTTAATTAAAAAAATTGATATTTATCATTGTTTTTTAAAAAAATGAATATATTTGTATAGAATTAAAAACATCAACTATGATAACACCTCCTAAAAACGTCAAGTTAATAGATTACCCAACCTCTACTATGTGGTTTGATGAGAATGGGATTTTATACTCTGTCTCAAAAAAAAATCCTTCCCAAACAGTAGAACAAGCAAAACAAAGTGTTTTGGAACTTAAGAAACTGTTAGACAATAAAAAAGTTTGCCTGCTATCAGACACTACTAATTCAGCGCCTACAACCAAAGAAATACGTGATTATGCCGCAGAGGTTTTGCCTGACATTATTAAAGCAGTTGCTATAATTTCAGGTTCACCCTTGGGTAAAATGATTGCAAATTTGTTTTTCAGCATAAAAAAACAACCCTATCCTGCAAAATTTTTCAATGATGAGAAAAAGGCAAAAGAATGGTTGATGCAATATCTTTAGAATGGTTGATGCAATTTCTTTAAAATGAAAAAAAACAATAACAACCGCATTGAACTGATTTTAAAACAAATTACCCGGCTTGCTAATTTAGATTTTAAAGCACGCGGAAAAATCTCAGAGAAGGGTGACGAGATGGACTCCGTTGTGCTGGGTCTCAATACCCTGGGAGAAGAGTTAACATCCTTTTCAAAAGAATTAATACTGAAGGAAAAAAGAATTACAGAAATAACAAGCATATTGATTCAAAATGCTCAACTCGATTTTTCTAAAAATATCAGGATTAGTGAAAAAGGAGATGATTTGGATGCCATTGCCCTTGGGATTAATACCATGGTGGAAGAATTAAATTCCGTAATAAAAAAATTAATTGAAAAAGATGAACTGATCGCATCTATAATTGTGCATGCGCCTGATGCGGTTATAATTATTGATGAACAAAGCATAATTACAGAATGGAATCCAAAAGCCGAATCAATTTTTGGATGGAAAAGGGAAGAGGCAGTTGGAAAATATTTGCATGAAACCATCATTCCCCTTCAATACAGGACAGCGCATATTAAGGGGCTAAAACATTATTTGTCTTATGGGGAAGGTCCCGTTTTGAATAAACCCATAGAGTTATCTGCTCTTAGAAAAGATAATACTGAATTTGATTGCGGATTAACCATTTCCCCATTCATTTTAAAAGGGAAAAAATATTTTATCAGTTTTTTAAGGGATATTTCTCAAAAGAAAAAAAATGAGGAGAAATTAAAAAAATTGACAAATGATTTAACAGAGTCCAATATTGAGTTGGAACAATTTGCTTATATTGCCTCTCACGATTTGCAGGAGCCGCTCAGAATGGTAAGCAGTTATGTACAAATGTTGGCAAACAGGTTTAGTGATAAACTTGGGGACGATGGCAACGATTTTATCAACTTTGCCGTGGACGGTGCTAAACGGATGCGGTTGTTAATTCAGGGATTATTGGATTATTCGCGGGTAAATACTATAAAACAATATGAACCAATTAATACCAATAAATTGGTTGAGGATGTTTTGAAAGATTTAATGATGGTCATTAAAGATAAAAAAGTATCCATCAAAGTAGAAAATTTACCCGATGTATTTGGTAATTATGTGCTCATCTCACATCTTTTTCAAAACTTGATTTCAAATGCTATTAAATTTCAGAGTCAGCGAAAACCTGAAATTCTTGTTTCCGGAAAAAACACAAACGGACAAATCTTATTTTCAATAAAGGATAATGGAATAGGAATAGAGAAAGAATATTTTGATAAAATCTTTATAATTTTTTCGCGGCTACACAGCAAAGATAAATATCCAGGAACCGGTATCGGGCTGGCAATCTGTAAAAAAATCGTGCAAAAGCATGGGGGAAAAATATGGGTGGAATCAAAATTCAGGAAGGGTTCTACATTTTATTTCACTTTAGCAGATCATTAAATTATATAGATTATTATACTGCGAACGGAGCAAATTTCAGCAAAAATCTACCATGACATTTTGCTATATTGTTAAATGGTTATATGGTTAGTGTGAACCATGGTAACCATATAACCATATAACAATCATCCGAAATACACGAAATTTATACCGATTGTTGTATAACTATTCTATTCAAACAAATACACACATGAACCACACACAAAAAACCAGAGCTATTACCATATTATTGGTAGAGGATAATCCTGGGGATATCCGGCTCACCGTTGAAGCATTTAAAGAGGGCAAAATAAAAAACAAAATGATAGTAATTCAGGATGGAGAAGAAGCCATCCAGTTTCTGAAGAAAAAAGGGATGCATAAAAAAGCAATCACTCCTGACCTTATCTTATTGGATCTCAATCTTCCCAAAATAGATGGTAGGGAAGTACTTACTGAGATTAAAAATGACCCGCTTTTAAAAATTATTCCAGTGATTGTTCTTACAACTTCTGATTCAGAAAAAGATGTTTTTCATACGTATATAAATCATGCCAATTGCTATATTACAAAACCGGTAGATTTTACCCAATTCATGAATGTAATAAAAACGATTGAACAATTTTGGTTTTCTATAGTAAAATTACCCCATTTAGACAAGTAGAACCATCTATTCTATCGTCTGTTTCAACAAACTTTCATCTACCGCTTCCTTCTTCCCAAGGTAAGTCCAGTTTATTGTTTTCAGGTATTTTTTCAAGGTGCCATTCACTCTTTCAGCAGGCATGTTGGTGACCATTCCGCTGAAATCATCCCACAAGCGATAATCGCCGGCTAAAACATAACGCCCGATTTGAAGGCACTGGGCATGATTGGGTTCAAGATTCATAAAGTGACGGGTAAGGTAACGGTCTTTGGATGTTTTTAATTGGTCAACAGTGAAACCGGTTTGCTTAATGGATTTTAATACTTCTGCTAAAATTTGCAATGACTCATTAGGTAATGGAGAATCGAACATGATTCCAACAAAAGGATGAAGGTGATTATTCCGGATCCCTAACACCGGACCTGGCCACCCTTTTCTGGTTTTAAATTCTTCCCAGAGCCGTTCATTCACCAATGAGAGACCTAATCCCAATGCAATGGCATCTTTTGAATTTGGCTTTGGCGCAGAACTTAAACCGAATAAATAGTTCATGTTACCTTCGCGCGCTTCGATCATCATGCCTGAGGGTATCATATACAAATTGGTGTCGGGAGCCGCCATCATTTTACCCTTGGGTAGTCCAGTCATCACCATATTCACTTTTTTAGTTATTTCTTCTTCACTTACTTTTCCGGTCACTACCAGAAAAATTCTGCTTTTTGCCATGATGCTGTCGTAATATGATTTTGCCATTTCAACTGAAATCTTATTCAGGTATTCTTCATTTCCCCAGTTATTAAGATTCATTCCGGAAAAGACGGAGTTCATAGCCATTTTTTCTTCTTTAGCAAGTGGTTCAGTTTCTTTCATCTTTAAGTCGGATACCATCATCTCCCGGATTCTGTTAAAATCACCAGGATCAAAAGCAGGGGAGGCGATAATTCCTGAAAAAATTTCCCAACACATATCCCATTTTGCAAGGGGACAGTTCAATTGAATGGAAGAATGGTCAATGTCAGAAATATCCTGAATAGTGGCGCCCGAATTTTCAAGGGTCATGCGAATTTGATCTGCAGACAAGTTTTTTGTGCTACCCCAAACGGCTGTTTTGATAGCTAAAACTTCCATGCCTGCCATTTCTTTAGTATAAAAAGCGTTTCCGCCGGTGGTAAATAACTGAGCGCTTACCACTTCATTTGTGTTCTTTTTAAGATACACGCGGATGCCTTTTACATTCAATTCTTTAATCTCAGAAAATTTCTGAGGGATAGGAGCTGGTTTTTTGCAGGATGTTGCACAATTCAGAAAAATAAATAGCGTAATAGCAACAGTGGGCACTGACTTCAATGAAAAAAGTGCGGTTGGTTTGTTGTTCATGGTGGTGAAGTGGTTAAATAAAGAATAAAGAATTAAGTTTAAAGGATAAAGAATAAAGGATAAAGAATAAATTATTTTGGGATCTTGTTTTTCAAACTATCCCCATCCATCTGATTCAATGTCTTTTTTATTTCCTGATTGAGTTCTTTTGCCGGCTCTTCAGTTGATTTTTTAATTGCTTTGTCTAACAAGGAATCCACTTTTTCGGGCATGGGCTGAGTAGGGACAGCTAAATCAGGAGTTGAGGGATTCATTGTGCCGGAAGGTGCAGTTGCTTGTGAAGAAGGTGAAGCCATTTCTTCTCCTGGTTTCCAATATTCCAAATCAACTCTTCTCCAATGTGCTTTTTCTTCCTGAGTGGTCACTGTCGGACCTTCGCCACGCCCTATTGAAGCCATGCGCATAGAATCAACACCAAGCGTGATGAGGCGTTTGAAAACCGAACGTCCGCGTTGGGTGGATAATTTAATATTCAGTTTTTCAGGACCGGTAAAGTCAGCCCATCCATTTAGTTTTATTTTTTGTTTGGGATTAATCGTCATCCATTTTGAAATTTTATCAACGGTAGCAAGAGAAATCGAGTCCAATTCCATTTGATAGGGCTTGAAGAACAACATGAACTCGTCTAAATTTTTACGGGAGGCAAAGAAGTTTTCAAGACCAATTTCACCTTTCATTTTTTCGGAAACAAGCGCTCCCATAATGTTGGGTTTATTTTTAATATATTTTCTAACAAACTCCTGAATATCTGCTTTCGTGACTTTTCGCAGATTATATATATAGTCGGTAAGATAACCAATTGAGCCCATTGCCCAACGGTTTCCAAGTTTAGAAACGAACGAAGAATTCATCTCCCGGGAATAGGACTCCTGAATATCAAGCATGTCTTTAGCCCATTGAATTTGCTCCTCGCTGAAATAATCATCAGCATCCATATTATTTAATTCATCAATCAAACCGGCTAACGCTTTTTCTACCGTTGCAGGATTGGGAACAAAAGAAATCATAATAGGACTGGTAAGTTTTGAGGATTCATATTTGAAATCGGCTTGATAGGCAAGACCGTTTTCCAACAGGTTTTTTTGAAACCGTGAGTTCCTATTTGAAAGTAACATGGTAAGAACTTCCCCGGCAAAACTTCCCTTAAGGTCATTGCGTATATCGGGTCCGTAAAAACCGGTTAAGAAAATTGGAAATTTAGCAAGATCAGATAAGGTGATAAATTGTTGCGATTGCGTAACCGGTGAATAACTAAATGTAGGATTTGATAATTCCTGGTCAACCACTCCTTCTGCCCATTCACCAAAAATTGTTTGAATGTCATTGAACAAATCATTTCTTTTAACATCGCCGGCAATTATCAGTATGGTATTATTGGGATTAAAAACTTTTCCGTGCAACGCTTTTAGATTTTCACTATTCAACGACTTGATAACATCCCAGTTACCCAATGTATTCTTTTTATAAGCCATTGCTCCCCAAAGCCGGTTGTTTAACTCATCCATGAGAGTGGATGCAGGGTTCATTTTATTTTTCATAAATTCTTCTTCTACAACGCCCAATTCTTTACGCATATCATCGTCAGTGAAAAGCGGGTATCTCACACAGGTGTTTAGAAAATTCATGGCATCGAATGTACGATTCTTATTTACGGTAAGAGAATAACAGACACTTTCATTATTGGTAATTCCTGTATGATAGAAACCAATTTCTTTCATTTTAGCAGAAAACTGTTCGGAAGTTGGAAACTCAGTGTTTGGTTTGAAAAATAGGTGTTCGTAGAGGTGAGTAATTCCACTTGTTTGTGGTGTTTCAGCGAAAGCACCGTTACGTAAGGTAATGTTTATACTAACCAAAGGAACCGATTTATCTTCAATTACAATTACTTCCAGCCCATTCGACAAGGTTTTGGTATAATAATTTTTAGGTAATTCCGGAACTTCGGCTAATCCGGCAAGAGAATCCATTTTAATGGTATCGGCAATAGCTTGAATGGTTTTTACTGGATCACCAATCTGAGCAGTAACCACTAAGGACGAAAACCCACAAAAAGTGAGTGAGAGAAGGAACTTTTTCATATAAAATATAATGGGATGAGTTAGATTTCTGAAAATTGTGCGCAAATCTAATATTTTTTATTATTCTAAACAAGGGGTAGAGATAAAAAAGAATTATGGAAATATAAAATCAGTTCCGTAGGAACGAATTATTTTGTAACAACGGACTTTAGTCCGTTGTTGTAATATCCGACTTCATGTAGTATAGTTCCGTAGGAACGGTACTGTGTTATGGGCACCTCTAAAAACTTAAGAGCAAAAATAATTTACCACATAGACACATAGAATTTCACAATAGAAATTACTATGTGCTTACCTATGTGCCTATGTTCCTATGTGGTTAAAGATGTTTTTAGAGGTGCCCATATCTTCGTAATTTTGTTTTTTTCGCAAAGTTTTTTATATTTCAGAAAAAATGGATTTTGCAATGAAAAGCCAAAGGATACTTTTTTTACTTTTTTGCTTTATGATGAATATCATAGAAAGAAATTACGCTCAAACTGCAAAAGAATTTTTTAGTTTGGCTATGAAAAACATAGAACAGAGCGACTATACATCCGCAGAAAAGAATTTCACCCTTTCTATTCAATTAGATTCATTTTTTACCGAAGCATATTATAACCGGGCTTTTGTACGTGATGAATTAAAGGACTTCAAGGGAGCATTAATGGATTATGACCGTGCCATATATCTTAATCCGTATGATGCCGGATTTTATTATAACCGCGCTTTGATTAAGGAAAGTTTAAACAATTTTCAAGAAGCAGTGACTGATTACTCGGAATCCATATCCAGAAAACCCGACAATTCCTCACCTTGGTTTAACAGGGGATTGATTTATTTGAAATTAAATGACTCTGAAAAAGCTTGTTTTGATTTCAGAAAAGCATTAGAATTGGGGGAAAAAGATGCCTCTGCGCTTATAAAAATTCATTGTAAAAAAAGATAATCCTAACGTGAATAAACCACAATCAAATAAGTTTCCCGCAGATAACGCAGATAAACGCAGATTAATTTTTCTGCGAAAATCTGCGTTATCTGCGGGAAAGTATATTTCCAAAATTTGTTGAGATATTTTTTATAAGACACTAAAAATGCCAATTAATTATTTTAATGGTGCATACCAAAACAGGAAAGTATTAATTACAGGCCATACCGGTTTTAAAGGAACCTGGCTAACCTGTTGGTTAAATAAATTAGGAGCCAATGTTTTTGGATTATCCTTAAAAGAAGAGAGAACACATTTTGATTTGTTAAAGCCGGAAGGTACTTCATTTTTTGGGGATATCAGAAATCTGGAATTTGTAAATGAGGTTATTCAATCTGTTAAACCGGAGATTATTTTTCACCTTGCCGCACAATCTTTAGTAAGTGAATCCTACCTTGAACCCATGATGACTTACCATACCAATCTGAATGGCAGTTTGAATATATTGGAAGCCGTGAGAAAAAATAATAAAGTCAAAGCATTGATTATGGTTACAACCGATAAAGTATATGAAAATAACAGTAAATTAATCAGATATAAAGAAAATGATTCATTGGGTGGCTATGATCCCTATAGTTCATCTAAAGCATGTGTTGAAATTCTAACACAATCATACCGAAGGTCGTTTTTTGAGACAGAAAATAAAGTATTTATAGCGAGTGTAAGAGCCGGTAATGTAATCGGAGGAGGCGACTGGGCACAAAACCGGCTGATACCCGATTTAATCAGAGGGGTTTCTGAAAATAAACCAACTTTTATACGAATGCCATCAGCCCTTCGCCCCTGGCAACATGTTTTGGATCCTTTGTCTGGTTATTTGATGGTGGGACAAAATTTATTGGAAGAGAAAAAAGAATTTGCCACCGCCTGGAATTTTGGTCCGGTTCCCTCAACCCTTGTACCGGTTTCAAAAGTTGTAATGAAAATGAAAAGCGAATGGTCCAAGTTAAGTTTTCAGTTGAATAATGATAGTAATCAACCCTTTCATGAAAGCGATAAACTTCTTTTAAATTGTGAAAATTCTTTAAGAAAACTGCGTTGGTTCCCTGCGTGGGATCTTGAGGATGCCATTCATAAAACCGTGGACTGGTACCGTACTCTCATAGAAAAAAATACCTTACTTACTACTCAGCAGTTGGATGAGTATTTAATAGATGCAAAAAGCAAAAATTTAAAATGGTGCAGATAGGGGGGAGTGGCAGTAGCAGTGGCAGGACTGCAAGTTCTACACTTTTTCTTCTTCCCTGATAGCAAGCACTTCCACCCTGACTGCCTGGGCTAATTGTTTTATATCCAATAATCCTTTTCTTAACCGTGTGCCGGCGGCGTTATTGCCTTTGATGTAGAATTTTTCCGCATCAGCTTCTAAAGCCAATACAGCGTTTTTTAAGTCATTGAATTTTTTCATGATGGGTTGTATTAAGGGTACTTCTAAAAACTATGGATTTTGGACAGAGACAAGGCGAAAGAAATTTTTAAACCGGAGTTTACATTGGGTAAATGAGGATTTAAAAATTTCTGACAACGTAGTTTCTGGACAAAAGACAAGTTTTTAGAGGTGCTCTTAAAAAAGTACCCGGAGCCGGAATCGAACCGGCATCCCAGTGAAGAGACTGGTTTTTGAGACCAGCGCGTCTACCAGTTCCGCCATCCGGGCATTCGTTGGCAAATATATTTATTTTTCAAACAATATAGCAAGTTGGTTAAGTCATTCCATTTCGTTAAAAAGGGTATCAAATAAAATAACATTTTTAAATCCCTTTTTCTTTAACCCTTTAAAAAGTGGAATATCACGGGTAACTAAAGTAATGCTCATTTGTAGTGATAAGGCAACATACATGGTATCTTTTTCGTCAATGTCCATACATAGATTCATTGCATAATTAATGTTTTCTTCAGAAATATATGATGATGGAATTATAGAAAGGTTTTGAAAAAGTTTATTGGCAAATTCGTTAAATTCTGAAGTTTTTAATTTGGTTTTTTCAAGAATAAGAAACTTATACTTTTCTATTTCTGTAATAATAAAATCAGGAACAAAAAATTGAATTCGCTCAAATATTGATAGATAAATTTGCTTTCCGCTAATCAATGCAGACATAAGCACATTCGCATCCAACACATATTTTTTCATTTTTTAACAGGCAGTTTGGTTTTATATTCATTCCAAGCAAGTTGCCGGGCTTTTTCAAATTCTTTATCCCAGTTAATATTTACTTTTTGAATGGTTTTACCTATTTTATCGGCTACTTGCTGCAATTCTAATAATTCCATTTGTCTGCTGAAATATTTTTTCAGATATTCAATTCCAAGCGCTTGTGCAAGGTTATCTTTAATCGGTATTGATATTTTTGTCATTGTTTAATAGTTAATATTGTTTCAATACAAAATTACATAATTTTCTCAACTTCTGACCATATAGCTCCCCACAAACGATCAAAAAAACTCCACCATAACTTTCTTATTATACCCTAACCCAAGCAAACTCGCCGCTTTCCCCTGATTGATGGCAATCTCAAGGTAATTATTGGAATTAAAAAGGCAAACACATTGTCCCGGTTGTACGGAATTATAGTTTAATCCTAAAAAATCAGTTTTTTCTTTCCCAAAACGGACTAAAAATTTTCTGCCGTTTCTGATCTTTTCAAAAGTCATAAAATCAATGTTGGTAATTAAATTTTCGTATCCATCCACATGAATAATGTTTCCATACAAAATATTATTTTGATAGTATGATTTCAGATTAGTCAGGGTTTCTATTGAGTTAATGGGCTCTCCTGTTTTTAGCAGATCCTGAAATCGTAAAATAGTCAATGCCGCTGGAACAAATATGTCTTTTGCAGGAAATACAGTGCGCTCGGCTTTCTCATTTAATATTCTTACCGATTGTTGTGGCGGGGATTCCGATAGCAAGGAAAATAAACCATTGTCTGAGCCCACAAAATAATGCTCATCAATTTTGAGGGCTATAAATTTATGTTGTTTATAAGACAATGAATGAACGGAAACAATATGAATAGTGCCCGTTGGAAAATCTCTGAATACACTAGTAAGCAGATAGGATGCATGCGGAATACTGTAGCGTTCCACCTCGTGTGAAATATCCACGATAATCGTTCCCGGCTCTTCCTTTAAAATAGCGGCTTTGAGTGCCGCAACGTAAGGGTCACGGGTTCCGAAGTCGGTGGTTAGTGTTATAATGGGCATACTAAAAAAATCAAACACAGATGCTTGCAAATCCTGACAAATTTATTTAATTTTGTAACCACAAACTAATTTTTGTTTATTTAAACTCCTAAAGTTAACATATAGCATTGAGCGAACTAACCATTACCCTTGAAACAATATCCCTGGTAGATTTTCTGGGTGTCGAAAATCAGAATATCAAGAAAATATCTTCCTACTTTCCCGAGACAAAAATTATTTCAAGAGGAAATGAAATAATCATAAAGGGCACTTCTGCCGATGTCGCCAAAATTGAAGAACTTTTCCGGAAATTACTGGAACACTATCATAAATTCGGAGCCGTGCAACTTTCTGATCTGGATTCATTTATCAATGGACGTAAAGATACAGTACATCCTCCAGGAAATGGCAATGAACATTCTTCTCAGGTATCGCCTGAATTTTCAGATCTGATTTTTTATGGAACCAGGGGGATTCCTATTCGTGCGAAAACTCCAAACCAAAAAATATTGGTAACTGTTTGTCAGGAATCAGATATTATTTTTGCGGTAGGTTCCGCCGGAACAGGAAAAACTTATACTGCCGTTGCGCTTGCCGTTAAAGCGCTGAAAAACAAAGAAGTCAAAAAAATTATCATAACTCGCCCTGCCGTGGAAGCAGGAGAAAATCTTGGATTTCTTCCTGGTGACTTAAAAGAAAAGATAGATCCTTATTTGAGACCTGTTTACGATGCGTTAGATGATATGATAGACCCCGAGAAATTAAAGCAATACATTGATACGAGAATCATCGAAATAGCGCCCCTAGCTTATATGCGCGGACGTACACTGAATAATGCGTATTGTATTTTGGATGAGGCGCAAAATGCCACAGATGCTCAAATTAAAATGTTCCTAACCCGTATGGGTGTCAATTCTAAGATGTTAATCACCGGCGACACTACCCAGATAGATTTACCCTCGTACCAGCGTTCCGGTCTGGTACATGCGGTAGAATTACTTCGTAATATTAATGGAATCGGTTTTGTTTTCTTTAATAACGACGATGTGTTGAGACACCGGTTAGTAAAGGAGATAGTGACTGCCTACGAAAACCAACGGAAAGGGAGTTAGTCACTTCACCAGCGTCATCTCATCCACGATATTCTTCGCTCCCCCGAATTTATCAATTATAAAAAGAATATAACGCACATCCACATTGATGCATCGTTTAAGCGTGCCATCATAGACCAGATCGCCTGTCATTCCTTCCCAGTTATTGTCAAAGGCAAGCCCGATTAACTCTCCTTTCCCATTCATAACAGAACTACCTGAGTTACCTCCGGTTATATCGTTATCCGTGATAAAGCAAACATACAATTTTCCGCCAGCATCAACGTATTGTCCGTAATCCTTTGCCTTTTGCAAATCCATTAATTTCTGCGGAACAAAAAATTCCTCATCCCATGGGTCATATTTTTCAATAATCCCATCCAGCGTAGTGAAATAAGAATATTTTACAGCATCTTTTGGAATATAATCTATCACTTTTCCGTACGTCAGCCGCATTGAAAAATTTGCATCGGGATAAAATTGTTTGTCTTTTTTCATTTCCATTAATCCCTGTAAATACAAACGGGTAGCGATGCCAAGTTTTCTCCGTTCAGGAGTGGCGAGAGGTAAAATTTTATTGTTATAGGAGTCAAGAACTGATTGCATGGTTTTGAATCCTAAATCGTTTTCTAACTCAGTTACATTGGGAGCCAATAAAAATTTTTGTAATTTTTCTTCGGAAGTTAAAATGGATTTATTAAAAACGTCATCGGTGAATGCATTGAAATCGTTTTTATAAATTTTTTCGATGTCATCAAATATGGTAGGATGAAATAATTTCGGAGCATCGTTGTAATACATTTTCATGACGGCAGTAAATATTTTTTTATCGGTAGCATAATTATATTCTTTAAAATGGTTTTTCAGTTTATTGCTTGTTTCGGTGATGAACGTTTTAAGCGTGTCGGGGTTGGGACTTGGCTTTTTCATCATTTTATAAGCATCCGAAACGAGATAAGGAATTTGTAAGACCCCACCGGCGCTGAACAAAAGTTCGTTCATGTAATCGCGGGCGAGATTATAACCTTTAAGATTTTCAGTGGCAGATAAAATATCATCGAGACAGGTTCCATATTTTGCTTTACGGGTAGCATCTGCAGACACCCATTTCCGGAAAGCATCCTCTTCGGCTTTTTTGGTTTCAATGGTATTCATCCTTACCAATCCTTTATTCTGACCAATGAAATTTTTATGGTAATTACTAACCGATGCGTAATGGGATGATAATTTTAATTTGATTTCTTCATTTTCATCCATGTCAATTTTCATGATTCTCAAAATAGCGCCACGTAATTTAATACGTGTGGGATTTGATTGTTCTAAAAGAAATTTGATGCCACCGGTTGTTTCATAACGGCGCGTACGTCCGGGATATCCCATGACCATGGCAAAATCCTTGGGCTGAATTCCTTTCAGTGACACCGGAAGATAGTATTTTGGTTTCAAGGGTATATTTTCTTTTGCATACGCTGAGGGTTTCCCGTCTGGAGCTGTATAAACCCTGAATAAGGAAAAATCACCGGTATGTCTGGGCCACATCCAGTTATCTGCATCCCCTCCGAATTTACCAATGGATTCGGGTGGAGCGCCTACCAGACGAATATCCCTGTAGGTTTCATATACAAACAAATACCAGGTATTTCCACCGTAGAAATCTTTTATTTCAGCAGAGTAGTTTGTGCCTTTAGTGGTTTCTTCCACTATTTTTTTTGTGACGCTCTGCATGGCAGAATCCCAGGGTGCATATTTGGCATTTTCATTATTCACACCCATCACTTTTTGTGTCACATCTTCAACTCTTACTAAAAAAGTAGCCGAAAGTCCCGGATTTGAAAGCTCTTGTTCTTTGGATAATGCCCAAAAACCATTTTTGAGATAGTTATTCTCAACCGTGCTTTGGTTCTGAATAGCATCATAACCGCAATGATGATTGGTTAAAATTAATCCGTCTTTTGAAATGATGGATCCGGAACAAAATCCTCCGAAATTGATGATGGCATCTTTTAAAGATGATTTATTCAGGTTATATATCTGGTCAGGAGTAAGTTTGAATCCCAGTTTTTCCATTGCGGAATAATTTTTTTCCAATAATAATGGAAGCCACATTCCTTCATCTGCGGTGAGAAAAAGCGGGAACATGATTAGTATAGATAGGAAAGAAAATTTCAGAGATTTGAAAAAGTTTTTCATATTGTTGAGAGTTTGTTAAATAAAACGCAAACTTATATTACTTTTGCCTAATCTCAAACATGAAAAGGTCATTAATTTGTCTAATACTTGTCTTTTTTTGCTTCAGTGAAATAAATTTCGCTCAAAAATTCAAAGGAATGTTCTACCTGGGAATAAATTCAAGCCAATTTGACGGGGATGATTTTGCGGGCTATAAAAAGCCGGGAATAATCTCAGGTGCCGGTGTGAACTATCCTTTAAGCGAACATTGGAGTTGTCAGGGAGAAATTTTTTATTCACGTAAAGGAAGCAAGGAAATTAGTGAGACCATTTATTTTTTACTCCAGCTAAATTATCTCGAAATGCCATTTCTTTTTATTTACCATGCCGGAGTATTTGATTTACAAGCCGGTGCCGGCTATGGTGTTCTCATTTCTTCACGGTTAAACATTGGGTATGGATTTACTGAGATAGATGACATAAAATCGTATGATGTACCTTTTATTGCAGGGTTTAATTATCATTTCACTGAGCATATTGGTTTTGACTTCCGCTTTAATTATTCGATGTTAAATGTGTTGAAAGAAGGACATGTAGGAAGAGGGGGTTTCCTGAAGGGGTATAATAATTTATTGAGTAGTAGCATAAGATATTTTTTTTAACTACGATTTGCAACTAAAAAAAAAATATTTAATTGAGTTAACTTTGTTGACTTTAATTATCTTACGCAGAGAACCTTAGTAAAAAAACATGTACAATAAATTACAACAACCTTATTATCCAATTATCCATGTCACTCTTAGCAATTTGTAATATGCCTGCCGCGCCTCTAAGAACAGATTCATCCGATAAAGCAGAAATGTCTTCACAATTATTATTGGGTGATTTGGTGGAAATAAAGGAAGAAAATGCTGGCTGGAGTAAGATAGTTGTGTGTGAAGATAATTATGAAGGATGGGTTGACAAAAAGCAAATTCTCGCATTAAGTACAAAAGAATTGCGTTATTATAAACCGGATTTAACACAGGGGACGGAAACATTTTCTACAGAAATTTTTAGCTGGGCAACTGGTGACAATGAAAAATTACCGGTTTTTTTCGGTTCACGACTTCCTGATTTTAAAAAGGGAAAATTTATACTTGGGAAAAAACGTTTTCAATTTTCAGGGGAGGTTGTTCAAACTAAAAATATCTCAAAAACAGAAATTGTTAATTTTGCATTGCGATTATTAAATTGTCCTTATCTCTGGGGTGGAAAAACCCCTGCCGGCTATGATTGTTCAGGATTTGTTCAACTACTATTCCGCATGGCAGGTATCCGCTTGGGAAGAGATGCATATCAACAAATTTCTTTTGGTAATGAGATTTCAGGTACAGAAAATTCAGAACCCGGTGATTTGGCTTTTTTTAAAAATGATGCAGGCAGAATTAATCATGTAGGTATGATTTTTGAAAAAGGAAGAATAATTCATTCTTCGGGGAAAGTCAGGATTGACTCAATTGATAATAAAGGAATTTTGAACGAAGAATATCAGGAATATTCACATTTGTTATTTAAGATAAAAGGTTCAAGATAATACGCACCCTATACCCCTATACCCCTATACCTGTCCCCTCATGAACCAACGCGTCTTAGTTTTAAATCAGGATTTTCAGGCAGTCAATACATGCACCTACAAAAAGGGTTTTTTGCTTGTATATATGGATAAGGCGGAGGTAGTAAACGTTTATCCCAACAAATACATTCATTCACCGCGCTTTGCTTACCCGCTCCCTTCAATTATCAGGTTAAAAGATTTTGTAAAACTCCCTTTCAAATCCATCATGCTGACCAAGCATAATGTCCTCAAAAGAGATAATTACGAGTGCCAGTATTGCGGCTCTTCAAAGGAGTTGACCTTAGACCATCTGATGCCTCGTTCCCGCGGGGGTGCTCATAGCTGGACAAACGTTGTAACCGCTTGTAAAAACTGTAACTCGCGTAAAGGAGACAGCACTCCCGAAGAGGCAAAAATGAATTTACGAAATAAACCATTTCGCCCGTCTTTTATCATGTATCTGAGAAATTTTTCGGGGGGTATTGACGAAGCATGGAAGAATTATTTGTATTATTTTTGATTCGCTATCCAAAAAATTCTTACACAAACAATTGCTTCCGATAATACAAACAATCCTTGCGTTATACAAAAAGAAATTGCCGCACCCATCGCATGGTATCTTGGAATAAAATAAAAATTCATACTTAAATTCAATAACATGAATAGGAGGGACAGAATATTTAAAATCTTTAAATTCCCATTGGCAGTAAGTAAAGTTCCCCATACATACCCTTGAGCCAACCATACAAATGATAACATGACAACCATTGCAATTTTACTACTTGAAATGATTTCAGGATGAGTATATAATGAATTCATTATTTCTTTATGAAAAAAAATAAACAAGATAAATACAAGGACAGAGGGGATAAACATCAGCAGTGCGGAAGTTTTTACCAATGGCTTCACATTTTCTTTTTGAGCAATCATTTTTGAAAACATCGGAAAAAGAATCACGGATACCAGATAAGCAAGAATTGTCAGTGTTTCCAGCAAACGTTGTGATGCCATATAAATTCCTGCTTGTTCATGCCCGTTTACCAGCAATCTTTCAAGCATAATAGTATCTGCCCGAATCATTACCGCTTGAAAAAGAAATAAAATGGCAAATGGCATGCTGTTTTTCAACGTTTTGATTATATAAGCATAATCAAAATGAAAATGAAAATTTTTTGTTTGACGGGAAACATAAATGATTAAGGAAAAGACCACCAAACTTAGAGCAATCGTTTGTGAATAAACAAAATATTCGAGAGTAAGCAGGGTAGGGGAGAACCATAACGCATATCCTACCAGAAAAATTAAAATAAACCGGTCACTGATTGAAAATAACGTATCGGTTTTAAATTGCTGTAAGCCGCCTACAACTCCTCTGAAAAAGATAATTAAAGTAGTCAGAAACCAATTACAACCTATAATTACAAAAAGTTGCAGAATTCTGTTGGAATAACCTGAATAAATACCATAACACAAACAAATAGCAAGATAAACAACAGCCAGAATTAGTTTGCTGGTTAAAATGGCAGAAGCAGATTTTCCTGCCAGTTGCGGATTTTGTGCCACAAACCGGTTATGATAATTGTTGACTCCTAAGTCAGCAATAAAAATTAAAAGAATTCCTGCATTGAATAAAACTGCATACATACCGTATTCTTCAGGACCTAACAGATTCTGAACCCCACGATCAACCCCTAAAATCCAGATAGATTTAATCAGGAGGTTCGCCGCCACCATTAACGATGCATTTTGTAGGAATTTTTTAACCATATAGTCACATAATCATTAAATATATTCTCATGTTTAAAGGGTATAGGGGTATAAAGGTATAGGGGAAATAACGCAATTTACACCACTATACCTTGTACCCTATACCTTGTACTCTTTTCTTTCAATATATATAAAAAAGAAATTCTGTGTCCGGTGAATTTGTACATCAAACGGAACTAATTCTCCCTGAATATTCACAAAAGTACCGTATCCAATTGATAGCATAAACTCTATACAATCCCTGCGGTTTTGATTGTCCCATAATTCACAATAAATCATTGGTTTATCGGTAGTTAATAACTGCAAGCCGCCCTTTAATATCTGGTATTCATAATTTTCAGCATCCAGCTTAATTCCTGTTACTACTCCTGAAGAATTTAGGTCATGATAGAAATTGTCTAACTTTTTTACACTGACCGTATAAGTTATACCTTGAGTAAATTCATTGAAATTTTTGTTTTTTACATGGCTTAATCCATGCATCTTTACATGGTCTATCACCGGTAAAATCATTTCCAGTTCTCCCGAATTTTCTCCCAGCGCCACTTCCTTCACTTCCACATTTCCCAGCTTAAAATAGTGAATTATTTTTTTTAACACGTTGAAATTTATTTCCAGGGGTTCAAAGGCAATAATTTTTCCTTTTTTAATTTTTTTTGATAAGTAATAGGTCATAACTCCCAGATTTGCCCCAATGTCAAGTACGATTCCTTCTTCCGGAAGTTTTTTTAGAAAAGTAAAAAAGTCATTTTCGTTCGTATCGGTCTTTAATGTTTTAATCTTAAAATAAGCAAACCAATAAAGATAGCGCTCAAAACCAAGCAATGACTGTAATATGCGTTTTATAAATGATTTCAAATTGTTCCAATATAAAAGATTGACAAAGTAAACAGTTAAAATGCAGATTTTTTATTGTTATCGTAAAAAAACTTATTTTTGAACAATTGTTAATTCGAATTCTGGGTTTTAACCAAAACATGATCATAGCCGTCAACACCCGTTTTTTAATCAAAAACCGTCTGGAAGGTATCGGCTGGTTTACCTTTGAAATTCTGAAACGCATCACACAACAACATCCTGAACATCAATTTATTTTTTTCTTCGATAGGCCATTCTCCAAAGAATTTCTATTTGCTGATAATATAACTCCGGTTGTAGTATCCCCACAGGCGCGTCATCCTTTTTTATTCTGGATATGGTTTGAATTTTCCATTCCGTATTATTTAAAGAAATACAAAGCCGATGTATTTTTAACAACCGATGGGTTTCTTAGCTTAAAAACGAAAGTTCCAACCATTCTTGTTATTCATGATCTTGCCTACTTGCATTACCCCAAAAGTGTATCCTGGCTGGTTCGTAACTATTATGAATATTTTACTCCTCGTTTTGCCCAAAAAGCCCACCGGATTTTAACGGTCTCGGAATTTTCAGCCAGAGATATAAAATCCCAGCTTGGTATTTCTTCCGAAAAAATTGAAGTAGTTTACAATGGAGTTAATCCGGTTTTTTCGCCATTGGAAACAGCGGAAGATATTAAAAATTCAAGAAGTGAATTTGCCATGGGAAACAACTATTTCCTCTTTGTAGGGGCACTGCAACCCCGTAAAAATGTAGATGGTTTATTAGAGTCATATAAAATTTTCAGGGACACAACTTCTTATACACATCATCTCGTAATTGTAGGTCGAAAAGCCTGGCAATTTGATGAAATCATTAATGCATACATAGAACATCCCTATAAAAATGAAATCCATTTTTTTGACCATTTACCACCCAATAAATTAAGATCTGCTTATGGAGGCGCCACAGCGCTGGTTTTTATTTCCAAATTTGAAGGTTTCGGAATCCCAATAATTGAAGCATTCAAATGTCAGTGTCCTGTTATAACATCCCGGACAACCTCATTGCCGGAAATTGCAGGTAATGCCGCTTTATTAGTAAATCCTGATGATCATCAAGAGGTAGCTGTTAGTATGCAGAAGGTCGCAGAAGATAAAAACGTTTGTGAAATTTTGAAGGACAATGGTAGTCGTAGAGCATTAGAGTTTAGTTGGGATAATTCAGCAGAAAAAGTTTGGAATGTGCTTATAAATTCGCTAAAGACGTAAGATTTACTCACACTTTTTGCTTTTTTGTAAAGTGAATATCCTGAAAATGATTAAAAAGTACGTTTTGACTAAGTAAGAAATTTGAAATATCTCTCACCTTTTGTTACTTTATTAGATTAAATTTGTAGTATGATTAGGTAGAAATATATTTAATTTTAAGCATCCATAATCCAAAAAAACATGAAAATATTAAGCAAAATCCCAGCACATCTGCTTATTGTAATTGCTCTCACGTTTGGAGCGAAATTCAGTCAAGCACAGGAACTTGAGATTGTTAACATGGATATAGTGGAAAGTTCCGATGGGAGCGGGGAAGTGGAATTTAAGGGATCGGTTAAGAATCCGGGTCCCGTTAAATTTGAGGGAGAAGTTATTCTTAATATTTCAGGTAATAGAGCCGGTGGAAAAAATCAGGATGAAAAAATAAATTTAAAACATTCATTGGGTGTTTTGAAAGTGGAGGTTAAAGTAGATGCAGAATTTAATTTTAAAAGGAACATACATTCCGACTCTGTCAACCTTCGAAATATAATTTGCGTTTGGCCAAGCACTGATAAAGTGAGACCGCAAGGAAAAGGAGAGCCGAAAAATATTATCTGTGTTTGGCCGCGCAAATCAAATGCAGGCGGAAAAGATGGTAAAAAAGACCGTATTGCAAGAAATGATCAGAACAATGCGGTTTTCAAAAACCAAGTACAAGCAGGTGTTAATTATCAGATATTTCCAAATCCCCTCGTAAATATTACATACGTATCCATTGAAAGTAATCAGGAACAAAAAGTAACTATAGCAGTTCTCAACAATTTCGGTCAGATTGTAAAAAGTGTTCCGGCGAACGTAAATGAAGGGGGAAGTTTTGTTGAGATTGACATGAACGACCTTGGCAGTGGGGTTTATTTTTTCAGGGTTTCGCAGGAAAATAAAAATAGTGAAACCTCCAAGGTCATTAAACAGTAAAAGGACTCATAAGGGTAAAAGGGGTTAGATTTGGCAGGTGAGGCGCCCAGCCTCCCTGCCTTTTTTTATATCAATACACAACAATCCCCAACTGCTCCGTAATTATTTTTTCCTGTTTTCCTGTTTTCCGCACTTTTCCAAAACACCTTTGTAATTGATTGATTTTGTTCAAGTTAATTTTTGAGATGGGTGTTGCAAGACCTATCTTTGTGGGTGTTTTTAAGAAAACTAAAAAATCGATCTGGTAGTATTTCCGTTCAAATTATTTCCAAGGGGTCTGGAAAATACAAGGTTCTAAAGACTATTGGCTGTAGTGATAACGAACAGGAAATTCAGAAACTAATTTATTCAGGCAGGCAGGAAATAGAACGTATAAGCAATCAGCCCCAATTATTTGTATCGGAAAATGATATTATTGTTGATAACGTTTTTTCTTCTCTGAAAAATGCGAATATCAGTACTGTGGGACCGGAAATTATTTTTGGAAAAATATACGATTACATTGGATTTAATATTTTACGAGAAGATTTATTTCGCCATTTAGTAATAGCTCGTTTATCTTTTCCATTAAGCAAACTAAAAACGGTTGATTATTTGTATCGCTTTCAGAGAAAAACACTGGATGTAGATGCTATTTATCGTTTTTTGGATAAGCTCAGCGATCAATTAAAAGATAAGGTAGAACAAATTTCTTTTGCTCATACGGTAAATGTTCTACAGGGTAATATCAGCATTGTATTTTATGATATGACCACGCTTTATTTTGAAGCAAGCGATGAAGATGATTTACGAAAAACAGGATTCAGTAAAGATGGCAAACATCAAAATCCTCAAATTTATTTAGGTTTATTAGTGGGTTTAGGAGGATATGCCATTGGATATGACATTTTTGAAGGAGGCATTTATGAAGGACATACTTTAATTCCATTCATAGAAAAAATATCGGCAAAATTTAACTTGAATAAACCAATCATTGTAGCAGATGCAGGATTATTGACAAATGATAATATAAAAACTCTTTCGGAGAAAAATTATGAATATATCATCGGAGCAAGATTGAAAAACGAATCCGAGAAAATAAAACAAGTGATCCTGTCAAAAAAACTTTTAGATGGGCAGATAATTACAATAAAAAAGTCAAAGAAAGTGAAGCTAATTGTTTCTTATGCAAGAAACAGGGCAATGAAGGATGAGCATAATCGCACAAGAGGATTACAACGATTAGAAAAACAAATAATATCTGGTAAACTCACTAAATCAAATATTAACAATAAGGGATACAATAAATATCTTAAAATGAAAGGTGAATTATTTATTGAAATTGATTATGATAAGTTTAATAAAGATAAAGCATGGGATGGGCTCAAAGGATACCTCACTAATACTAAGCTAAAGAACAAGCAGGTGATTGAAAATTACAAAAATCTCTGGCATATTGAAAAGGCATTTAGAATGTCTAAAACGGATTTAAGAATACGCCCGATTTTTCACCGGCTAAGGCATCGCATTGAAGCGCATATCTGTATATCATTTGCCGCTTATTGCATTTATAAAGAATTAGAACGAGTACTTATTAAAGAAAAATCAAGTTTCTCATTGAAACAAGCCGCAGAACTAACTCACAATATTTATCAAATAACTTACACCCTTCCAGAATCTAAACACACAAAATCAACACTCCTAAAAATGGATGATCAGCAAGCGGAGTTGTATGGGATTATCAACAAAAATTATTAGGGTGTTGCAACGCTGAAAACAGGAAGAACTATATGATAACCCTATCAAAATAATTGGAATTGAAAGTTTATTTGCAATTTCCCCTTGATTGTTGAGTTTTTTTCTC
>Ga0156225_134_pt1 | contig 45591 bp, 11 predicted proteins | sample RifCSPlowO2_12_FD_107873 | JGI IMG/M metagenome (GOLD analysis project Ga0156225, IMG submission 107873) | Bacteroidetes bacterium RIFCSPLOWO2_12_FULL_37_12 | reverse complement strand
ATCCAACCATCCAACCATCCAACCATCCAACCATCCAACCATCTAACCATCCAACCATCCAACCATTTAACCATCTAACCATTTTACTATTAAACCATCCACCACCCACCCACTCTCCCCTCACCAATTCACCTTCCCCCCATTCACCCACCTCCCCTGCACCTTCATCACTTTTTCAATAAGCTCCCTCGCGGCTCCCTTTCCCCCCGGTTTTGAGGACTTGAATTTACAAACGGATAGAATTTCCTCTATGGCATCACAGGGCGCAGAAGGCAGTGCCACAAAAGACATCACCCCCAAATCAGGCATATCATCCCCCATGTACGATGTTTTTTGAGGGTCAGCGCTTAATTTTTTTAAAATTTCACGCAATGCCTTGAGTTTATCTTCCACCCCGAGATAAATATGTCGCACTCCAAGATAATTTAAACGATGACGGACCCCGTATGAATCGCCGCCACTGATGACAATGATCCTGTATCCTTTCCGTAAAGCATGAAATATGGCGTAACCATCTTTCACATCAAAGGAACGCAGGTGGTCCCCTTTTTCGGTTACCAGAACAGTACCATCTGTCAGCACACCGTCAATGTCAAAAACAAAAGTGTCAATGGTAGATAAGATTTTTTTGATCGTTCCCATGTGATTGATTTCATGCAAAAATACAGGAAAAATATGATTTAAAGATAATTTGGGTATAAATCCAGGTGCTCTTTAACCCCTCTCCATTTTTTTGGAGAGGGGCTGGGGTGAGGTCTTTTATAACGGATCTCTTGCCCCTCTCCATTTTGGAGAGGGGCTGGGGTGAGGTCGGATTTGCGAACTTAATACTTTGCGAACTTTGCGCCTTTGCGTGACATAATTTTTTTAATAAATAATCAGGAAAAGTATCATGCTGTAAAGACACGGTACATCGTGTCTTTTTTTTAATGCACCGTGTCTCTATTTTCGGTGCACCGTACCTCCCTGATTGTCAAAATGATTTTTAGTTGAATCAGCGAAAATGAAAAAATTAATGGATATTTGTTATTCGTTGCTGGTAAAAAAAATTATTTAATATTTATAATCTCTTCAACGGATTTTCAATTTATTTTTTTATTGTATTTGTCTTAGCAAAAAACTGTGAAAAAACCAATCCTCATTTTATTTTTTCTGATTCAAAGTTACATGGTAAACTCACAGATTATTACATTTGGTCCCATGTTTCATTATTATTTTTCTCTGAATTCAAAAACAAAATTTACTTTTGGTTTAGAAACGGCTATCTATTTTACTACATATAGCATTGATTTTGGTCTTGAAGCAGGAAAATATACAAACTTTATTTACTGTGAATTACAATTTGTCAGAGTTGATGAACGCAATGATTACATACCCAAAGGGATGTCTTTTGGTATTTATCGACGCAAAGGAAAAGAAAATGAACCGGTTTTCGGTTTACAAACAACTATTTGGGAAAGTTATTATGTAGGTGCAGATTTGAGATTAAAAATTGATATGGAAAGCTTAAGCATAGGACCCGGTGTCTTCGGGAAGTTATTTTTTCCTTATGTGAGAATATGAAAATAAATAGAAATGATCGCTCTAACACATAGCGTCAGTAGTATTAACGATCATTCGGTAGGATGTGACGGTGGAGCACAAAAACCAGAAAATACATTTAAGCATGTGAGGATTGCGAGAACTGTATGGCAACGCATAACCTATGTGCTTCTAACTTTTAGTGCCATGTTTAACTATACACTTGGCTTATTACAAATTAAACCAGAAAAAAGGTTGATTTATTTTTATGCGTTAATTTTTTTTCTTGCATCATGCATATTTTCCTGCCGCTCCTCCAAAAATCTACCAAATGAAAAAAAAGAAACAAAAGAAACAAAAAGCAATATCCCTTCATCAAAAGAAAATAAAATAAAAACCCGCTTTGCACATCTCCTCGAAGTAGATGAAAACAAAATCCGCAACATAAAACTTTATGTCTTTATTAATGACTGGCTCGGTGTTCCTTATAAATATTCGGGAAAATCAAAACAAGGAGTTGATTGTTCCGGTTTTTCTTCTCTGCTACTGCAGGACGTTTACGGAAAAAAAATATCAGGAAGCACAGAAAATATCTCCAATGCAATAAACGATATTTCGATGAGCAACCTTAAAGAAGGCGATTTGATTTTTTTTAAAATCGAAAGCAAAAAACCTTCTCACATGGGAATTTACCTGATGAATAATAAATTTGTGCACGCCTCCGTAAAACTGGGCGTTACAATCAATGATTTGAATGAAAAATATTATAAAAAATATTTTTACAAAGCCGGAAGATTGTAGTAAATTCAATATTATTACTGATTTATTAATAATTTTCCGAATATATTGATGTTGCGGCACGGTGCACCGTGCCGCCTTGCTGTGCCGCCTGATTAGAATTTCACCCCTTCAAATATGTCCCTGAAACAAAAAATATTTTATCTTTTTATCTCCTTCCTCCTTCTTACCACAGCCACCTGCTTCCTTGGCAGGAATTACCTGTTGCGCTCTGTCTTTGAAAAAAATATAATTAACAAACTCACAAAGCATGGAGTTTTTTGCAAAGTAGAAAATATGTACTGGGTAGGATATAATCAAATTAATTTCAGCAATATTTTATTTACGGATAAAAATCGTGACACGCTCTTTATCTCAGATACTATCCTGGCAAAAATCTCTTTCTTAGCGATGCTGAGAAATATTTCACCCCCCTCTTCCCTAAAAATGAAGAACGGTTCGCTTGTCTTACCGGATAGTTTGTTGTTGTCCATTCATAATTTCTCAATGGAGGAAAGTAAATTTTCCTGTCTTTTCCAATTGAACAATAAAATAACGAGGGACACGCTGGGTAAATTTAGTTCTCAGGGAATTGTCAATAGGGAGCAGTCCTTTTGTAAAATAAAAGTTTATCAGGAGACCTCAAGTAAACTTACGTTACCCTTGTGGAGTGGCGCTACTTTATCAATGGATTCCATGATTGTGTCCGTAAAATTAATGCCTTCCCCAAAAGACGTTAAACGGACCGAAACCGCACTGAATTTTTATAATTTTAAAATTTTTAATAAACATCTTTCTTCGCAAGAATGTGTATTTGAAAAAATCCAATACCTGCTCAATGTCCACTTAAATCACAACACGCTTTATATCGAAAACCCATCCTGGATAAAAATAAATGATATCACATTTAACCTTACCGGTGAAATTAAAAAAGAACCTGCCTTGCAAATCAAAACAACTATTCAAACGGAACAATTACCAGCCGGAAAGTTTTTTAATTCATTACCGGTAGGATTATTTAGTGTAAGCCGTAGCACAAAAGCGGAAGGTTTACTAAACTACTTTCTGCGTATCGGTTTGGATTTATCACACACCGACTCCCTGTTATTTGAGTCGGAATTAAAAAAGGAAAATTTCCGTATCAAAAATTTCGGTAAAGCAAATTTCCCATCCCTTAATGAACCCTTTTATTATACAGGACATTCCAAAGGGTTTCCTGATAGAAAAATTTTAGTAGGTCAGGAGAACCCCGATTTCGTTTCGTTGGAAAATATTTCCAACTACCTGAAAAACGCTGTGCTTATTTCCGAAGATGGCAGTTTCTTTTTTCACGACGGATTTAATGAAGATGCCTTCCGCCAATCCATTATAACCAATTTGAAAAATAAAAAATTTCAACGGGGGGGTTCAACCATCACTATGCAACTGGTAAAAAACATATACCTGTCCCGTGAAAAAACAATCAGCAGGAAACTGGAAGAAATCTTATTGGTATGGCTGTTGGAAAACAGTCACGCGGTCAGCAAAGAACGCCTGTATGAGATTTATCTGAATATTATTGAGTGGGGACCAGACGTTTTTGGGATCAGCGAGGCATCGAAATTTTATTTCTCCAAAAAACCAATCAATCTGAATTTACAGGAGTCACTATTTCTTTCCAGCATTATCCCAAGACCCAAAAATTTCAAATATTATTTTGACAAGAAGGGGATGCTTCGGGAATTTCTAAAAGAGTATTATGCGTTTGTTTCAGAAAAGTTGCTCATAAAAGAGCTTATTACATCAGCCGAATTTGAAAACCTCAAACCGGAAATAAAATTAACCGGACCCGCAAAATTTTTGGTAATGCCCCAGGATTCCTTGCCCCTTGATTCCTTAAACGATTAATGCGACACCCGAATCCTACCAAATTAACAATTCAACAATTCAACAATTCAACAATTCAACAATTCAACCATTTAACCATCTAACCATCTAACCATCTAACCATCTAACCATTCAACCACCAACCATTCATTTTTGACCTTATCCACAACTTTCCCACATTTTTCTAAAAATATTTTAAAAAAAATTTGGATTTCATTTTTTTATGCCTTACCTTTATGGGTTGAATCGAAGTACCTCACCCCACCCGAATTATTGGTGTGAGTTTTTTTGTTTTTATTTTATTGATTTTCAATTTAATAGCTTCTTTAAACAACCAAAAAACAAGTATGATTGAAACTTTACTTTCCTTCCTGTCTTATTGGTTTCCCGATTTTTCAAACTCCACAGCGTGGTCAAACTATGCTTTTTGTTCAGTTCATTCAACTTTTCAACCCTTCAACTTTTAAACATTTAATTCATATACTTAACCCAGTATGAAAAAATTATACGCTATTACCTGTCTCATCCTGACATTTGGATTCTCCAAAACTGTCGTTTCCCAAAACTCAATTCAGGATAACCGCGGAAATCAAAGGCATTTTTCCAATTCATTGTTCCAGAAAATGAATATGGAGAAATATCTTTCCAACGAAACTATTTATCAACTTATTGAAAATCAGCAAATTAACATTCAACAAAATGAATCATCTGCCAACGACGTAATAAATAACAATAACCTTAACTCCGAAAGCAATAAATTTTCAGGACCTTCTTCTGAAAATTTCACCAATTACGAAACCGCTCAGCCCGTTTTTAAAGTGGCCCCTAACGCCTCAATCACCTCACCACTTGGTGTTGAGACATGTAACTTTAATCTTTCAGTTACTATAACACAACCCGCTGCTTTAACTGTTGTAGTTACAAGTTCCACAAATATTTTATGTAACGGAGCGAGTACAGGTGCTATAAACATAACAGCAGCAGGGGGAACAGTTGCTTATTCCTTTCTCTGGTCAAACGGTGCTACTACAGAAGACCTTTCAAGTCTAGCAGCAGGTACTTATACAGTCACTGTAACAGACAGTAAATCCTGTACAGCAACTGTTAGCCAGGCATTAACCCAACCTGCCGCAATAACCCTTTCAGTTACTGGCACAAACCCAAGCTGTAATGGAGGAACCAATGGTTCAGCCACAGCCACTCCAGGCGGTGGAGCCGGCGGATTTACGTACGCATGGAGTACTGGGGGTTCAACCTCATCAATAAGCAGTTTATCAGCAGGTACCTACACTGTCACCGTAACTGATGCCAACGGGTGCACAAGATCAGGTAACGTTGCTCTTACAAATCCTACCGCAGTAACCGCCTCTGTTACAGGTACAAACCCAAGCTGTAATGGAGGAACCAACGGTAGTGCAACCGCAACAGCCGGTGGAGGCGATGGAACCTATACCTACCTTTGGTCAAATGCCTCAACATCCTCTACTATATCAAGCTTAGCCGCCAGTACATATACAGTTACAGTTACCGATGGTAAAAGCTGTACAGCTACCGATAATGTTGTCTTAACAGCACCTGCCGCCCTTACTCTATCTGTTACTGACACGGACCCAAGTTGTAATGGAGGAACGAACGGTACTGCCACTGCGACCGCAGGGGGGGGTACTCCAGGATATACATATTTATGGTCAACTACAGCAACTTCATCAACCATATCAGGTTTATCAGCCGCAACATATACCGTAACTGTAACCGATTCCAAAAGCTGTACAATTTCTGGATCCACAACATTAACTAACCCACCCGTATTAACGCTCTCAGTAACAGGAACTAATCCAAGTTGTAATGGAGGAACCAACGGAACTGCCACTGCAACTCCAGGAGGAGGAACCGGTGCTTATACTTACCTTTGGAATACAGGTCAGGTAACCTCAACCCGAACAACACTGGCGGCAGGAACTTATACAGTAACAGTAACCGATGCAAACAGTTGTACAATATCAGGAAACGTCACGCTCACAAATCCAACAGTTGTAACCGCCACAGTCACCGGAACCAATCCGAGTTGTAATGGTGGAACCAACGGAACCGCAACAGTCGTTGGTGCAGGTGGAACAGGCACATTTACTTATTTGTGGTCAAATGCCGCTACCACCAGTACTATATCAGGGTTATCAGCCGGAACTTATACAGCCACCGTGACCGATGGTAAAAGTTGTACAGCCACTGGTAACGTAACTCTTACCAACCCAACTGCAGTAACCGCCACAGTAACAGGCACAAACCCAAGTTGTAATGGAGGTACTAACGGTACAGCCACTGTCGCAGGCGCAGGTGGAACAGGTACATTTACTTATTTGTGGTCAAATGCCGCTACCACTAGTACTATATCAGGATTGTCAGCAGGGACCTATACAGCAACCGTAACCGATGGTAACAGTTGCACCGCTACAGGGAACGTAACATTAACCAACCCTACCGTTGTAACTGCCACTGTCACAGGTACTAATCCAAGTTGTAATGGTGGTTCAAATGGAACAGCCACAGTTGCAGGAGCAGGTGGAACAGGCACGTTTACTTATTTGTGGTCAAACGCCGCAACTACTAGTACTATATCAGGATTGTCGGCAGGAACTTATACAGCGACTGTAACCGATGGAAAAAGTTGTACAGCCACAGGAAATGTCACATTGACAAATCCAGCCGTCGTAACAGCAACCGTTACCGGAACGAATCCAAGTTGTAATGGCGGTACCAACGGAACAGCAACTGTAGCTGGAGCAGGAGGAACAGGCACATTTACTTATTTGTGGTCAAACGCCGCAACCACTACTACAATTTCAGGATTATCTGCAGGAACTTATACAGCCACTGTAACCGATGGTAAAAGTTGTACAGCCACAGGAAATGTCACATTAACAAACCCAGCCGCATTGACCCTTTCAGCCACCGGAACCAATCCAAGTTGTAATGGTGGGACAAACGGTACAGCCACAGCCACACCCGGAGGTGGAACGCCGGGATATACCTACGTATGGTCAAACGCCGCAACAACTCAAACCATTAGTAGTTTATCAGCTGGTACATTTACGGTAACTGTCACAGATTCAAAAAGTTGTACAATATCGGCATCAGTAGCTCTTACTAATCCAACAGCTGTAACCGCCACAGTAACAGGCACAAACCCAAGTTGTAATGGAGGCACAAACGGAACTGCGACTGTTGTAGGTGCCGGTGGAACAGGTACATTTACTTATTTATGGTCAAACGCCGCTACCACTAGTACAATATCAGGATTATCAGCAGGAACCTATACAGCAACTGTAACTGACGGTAACAGTTGCACAGCTACAGGAAATGTAACATTGACCAATCCTACGGTTGTAACTGCCACAGTCACAGGAACTAACCCAAGCTGTAACGGTGGAACTAATGGAACAGCTACCGTAGCCGGAGCAGGCGGAACAGGCACATTTACATATCTTTGGTCAAATGCCGCTACCACCAACACTATATCTACACTGTCAGCCGGAACTTATACTGCAACAGTAACAGATGGAAAGAGTTGTACTGCCTCTGACAACGTAACTTTAACCAACCCTCCCGCATTAACACTTTCAGTAACCGGTACCAATCCAAGTTGTAATGGGGGAACTAATGGTACTGCCACTGCAACTCCCGGTGGTGGAACAGGTGCATATACATATGTGTGGTCAAATGCCGCAACTACTCAAACAATAAGCAGTTTATCTGCCGGAACTTTTACAGTGACGGTGACCGATGCCAATAGTTGTACAATATCAGGAAACGTTACCCTCACAAATCCAACAGTAGTAACCGCCACAGTCACAGGAACCAACCCGAGTTGTAATGGGGGAGCAAATGGAACTGCAACAGTGGTAGGTGCCGGAGGAACAGGCACATTTACTTATTTGTGGTCAAACGCCGCAACTACTAGTACTATATCAGGATTGTCGGCAGGAACTTATACAGCGACTGTAACCGATGGAAAAAGTTGTACAGCCACAGGAAATGTAACGCTTACCAACCCAACAGCAGTAACCGCCACGGTAACAGGCACAAACCCAAGTTGTAATGGTGGCTCAAACGGAACAGCCACAGTAGCAGGAGCAGGAGGAACAGGAGTATTTACGTATGCATGGTCAACTGGAGCAACTACCACAACAATTACTGGTTTAGTTGCCGGAACCTATACAGCAACTGTAACCGATGGTAACAGTTGCACAGCTACAGGAAACGTAACATTGACCAATCCAACGGCAGTCACCGCTTCCGTAACCGGAACTAATCCTAGTTGTAATGGTGGATCAAACGGAACAGCTACAGCAGTTGGTGCCGGAGGAACAGGCACATTTACTTATTTGTGGTCAAACGCCGCTACCACTAGTACTATATCAGGATTGTCGGCAGGAACTTATACAGCGACTGTAACCGATGGAAAAAGTTGTACAGCCACAGGAAATGTAACGCTTACCAACCCAACAGCAGTAACCGCCACGGTAACAGGCACAAACCCAAGTTGTAATGGTGGCTCAAACGGAACAGCCACAGTAGCAGGAGCAGGAGGAACAGGAGTATTTACGTATGCATGGTCAACTGGAGCAACTACCACAACAATTACTGGTTTAGTTGCCGGAACCTATACAGCAACTGTAACCGATGGTAACAGTTGCACAGCTACAGGAAACGTAACATTGACCAATCCAACGGCAGTCACCGCTTCCGTAACCGGAACTAATCCTAGTTGTAATGGTGGATCAAACGGAACAGCTACAGCAGTTGGTGCCGGAGGAACAGGCACATTTACTTATTTGTGGTCAAACGCCGCTACCACGAGTACTATATCAGGATTGACAGCCGGTACTTATACAGCAACTGTAACCGATGGAAACAGTTGTACAGCTACTGGAAATGTCACGTTGACAAACCCAACCGCCGTAACAGCAACCGTTACTGGAACTAATCCAAGTTGTAATGGTGGATCAAACGGAACAGCTACTGTAGCAGGGGCTGGAGGAACCGGCGTATTCACTTACCTTTGGTCAAACGCCGCAACTACTACGACAATATCAGGACTGTCCGCAGGCACTTATACAGCAACGGTCACGGATGGAAATAACTGTACAGCCACAGGAAATGTCACATTGACAAACCCAGCCGCATTAACCCTTTCAGCCACTGGAACTAATCCAAGTTGTAATGGTGGAACAAACGGCACAGCCACAGCAACACCCGGAGGTGGAACGCCTGGATATACGTATGTATGGTCAAACGCCGCAACAACTCAAACAATAAGTAGTTTATCAGCAGGTACATTTACAGTAACTGTTACCGACACAAAAAGTTGTACAATATCGGCATCAGTAACACTTACTAACCCGCCGGCATTAACTGTTTCAGTCACCGGAACTAATCCAAGTTGTAATGGAGGCGCAAACGGAACAGCCACAGCAACTCCAGCGGGAGGAACCGGTGCATATTCGTATGCATGGAACGGCGGCGCAGTAACACAAACAAGAAGTGGTTTGGTAGCAGGTACTTATACAGTCACAGTTACAGATGCAAACTCATGCACTGTTTCAGGAAATGTTACACTTACAAATCCAACAGCAGTAACTGCAACTGTAACCGGCACAAACCCAAGCTGTAATGGTGGAGCTAATGGAACTGCCACCGTAGCCGGAGCAGGGGGCACAGGAGTGTTTACTTATTTATGGTCAAATGCCGCAACAGCATCAACAATCTCGAGTTTGAGTGCAGGTACCTATACAGCAACAGCGACAGATGGTAATAGTTGTACCGCCTCAGGTAATGTAACATTAACCAACCCACCCGCTTTAACATTAACTGTAACAGGAACAAATCCAAGTTGCAATGGGGGTTCTAATGGTAGTGCAACGGCAACTGCCGGTGGTGGTACAGGCGCTTTAACTTATGCATGGTCAAATGCCGCTACAACATCAACTTTAAGCTCTTTAAGTGTAGGTACATATACAGTCACAGTAACTGATGCCAATAGTTGTACAATTTCCGGATCTGTGACGTTAACTGCACCCACAGCTCTGACGCTTTCAGTTACAGGCACGGGTCCAAGTTGCAATGGTGGTGCAAATGGTAGTACAACATCAACACCAGGTGGAGGTACACCCGCATATACTTATGCTTGGAGTACTGGTCCTACAACTCAAAATTTGAGTAGCTTAAGCGCAGGAACATATACTGTTACAGTAACAGATGCCAATACGTGTACCATTTCAGGGTCAGTTACAATTTCTGCACCTTCTGCGCTCTCAGTAACAGCTACACCTTCTGCCGTTTCGTGTAATAGCGGAAGCAATGGTTCAGCAACCGGCTCCGGAGCAGGTGGTACCCCCGGTTACTCTTATTCATGGACGGGAGGTCAAACGACTGCCACAGCCACAAACCTATCTGCAGGAACCTATACGGTAACCGTTACAGACGCCAACAGTTGTACAGCCAGCGTAAGTGCAGTTGTTACACAACCTACCGATTTAACTGCCACCGCAACCGGAACAAATCCAAGTTGCAATGGTGCTTCAAACGGTAGCGCCACAGCGACACCCGGTGGTGGAGTGCCTGCTTATACTTATGTTTGGTCAACAGGTGCAACTACAACAACTATTTCTTCTTTAAGTGCCGCAACATATACAGTAACCATAACGGACGCAAACTCTTGCACGGAAACAGCATCGGTCACTTTAACTAATCCTGTAGTTCTTTCTACAACAACAACAGGCACTAATCCAAGCTGTAATGGCGGAACTAACGGAAGCGCCACTACTGCCCCGGCAGGTGGAACCTCACCCTTTACTTACGCGTGGACAACTGGTGCTACTACTGTTACAGTTACAACTTTGTCGGCAGGCACATATACTGTTACGGTTACCGACGCAAAATCTTGTAGCGTTAGCAGTTCAGTGACACTTACAAACCCTGTTGCATTGAGCGCAACTGTAAGCGGAACAAACCCAAGTTGCAATGGTTCAACGAATGGTAGCGCTACCGTGACAGCAGGAGGAGGTACAGGTTCTTTAACGTATGCATGGTCCACGGGTGGAACAGCAACAACTATTTCCGGACTTTCAGCGGCAACCTATACGGTAACAGTGACAGACGCCAACTCATGTACTATTTCTGCAAATACGACTTTAACCGCTCCTTCCGCGGTAACCGCATCAGCTTCAGGCACAAATCCAAGTTGCAACGGAAATTCAAATGGTAGTGCCACTGTCACACCGGGGGGTGGAACTTCACCATATACTTATTCATGGAATTCCACACCGGCGCAGTTAACAGCAATAGCAACAGGTCTTCCGGCTGGAACGTTCGGCGTGACTGTACTTGATGCAAATTCCTGTGTTGCCACAGCTAGTGTCGTACTCACCGCACCAGCTTCCTTAACCGTTACTGCTTCAGGTACAAATCCTGATTGTAACGGAGGTAGCAATGGCTCTGCAAGTTCAACTCCGGTAGGAGGAAATGGTGGAAATACTTTCCTTTGGTCTAATACACAATCAACTCAAAACACAACAGCAACATTAGTAGCAGGAACTTATACAGTCACCGTAACAGATAGTAAATCCTGTTCCGCTTCTGACGATGTCACTATTTCAAATCCAGCGGCAATTGTTCTTTCGGGTTCTACAAATCCTGCAACTTGCGGGGGTAGCAATGGCGATGCTACTGTTTCTGTTACTTCGGGTGGAACACCGGCTTTCTCCTATTTATGGTCTAGTGGAGATGCCACCCAAACTACAGCGTCCACTCTTGCGGCAGGTACTTATACAGCAACTGTAACTGATAGTAAATCGTGTACAGCTACAACCTCCGTAAACGTATTGAATACAGGTGCCCCAACAGCAACTCTTACTAGTACAAATCCTTCTTGCAATGGAAATTCCAATGGTAGTGCCACTGTTTCTGCCGCAGGTGGTACATCACCATATACTTATCTCTGGAGTACGGGTGCAACAACAACTTCCGTATCCGGTCTGTCTGCTGGTCTTGTCAGTGTCACCGTTACGGACAATGTAGGTTGTGATGCACCTGCTTCAACGACCTTAGTTGAACCAGCCGCAATGACAGCCAGTGTCACTACTACAAACCCAAGTTGCAATGGCGGAACTAACGGTTCGGCTACATTAACAACATCAGGTGGGAATGGTGGAAATACCTATTTGTGGTCATCAGGCGAAACAACCGATAATATCAGCAGTAAAGGCGCAGGTACATATACTATTACCGTTACAGATTCTAAAAGTTGTACTGCTACCGCAAACGGCACGTTGACTGCACCTACGGCTGTTACGGCAACCATGACCTCCACAAACCCAAGTTGCAATGCCGGTACAAACGGAAGCGCAACAGTTACTGCTGGGGGTGGAACCAGTCCATACACTTATTTATGGTCAACTACTGCCACTACTTCAAGCATAACAAGTTTGACGGATGGTACATTCACAGTCACCGTTACAGACGCTAACAGTTGTACCGCAACAAATAATGTTACCATAACTTCTCCAGTAGCGTTAACTGCCGCTATCACTTCTACTAGTCCGAGTTGCAATGGAAGCACAAACGGAAGTGCCACAGTTACTCCTGGCGGCGGTACTTCACCCTATACATACCTTTGGTCAAATGCATCCACAGCTACATCAGCCACAAGTTTAGGTGCAGGAACATATACTGTAACTGTAACTGATTCAAAATCATGTACAGCCACAGATAACGAAGTATTAACAAATCCCGCCGCACTTACACTTACTGTCACAGGAACAGACCCCTCGTGTAATGGAAATACAAATGGAAGTGTTACAGCAACAGCCGGTGGCGGAACGTCACCCTTAACGTATGCATGGAGCAATGCCGCTACAACCTCTACGGTGTCGAGTTTAGGAGGAGGAACCTATACAGTTACAGTTACGGATGCCAATTCATGCACCATTTCTTCAGATGCTACACTTTCTAATCCCGCCTTGCTTACTGCCTCCGCAACAGGTACCGATCCAAGTTGCAATGCCGCAACCGATGGTAGTGCCACTGTCACCGCAGGTGGAGGAATTTCACCTTATACTTACGCTTGGTCATCCGGACCAACCACTGCAACTATTTCTAGTATTGGTGCAGGCACATATACAATAACTGTTACCGACTCTAAATCCTGTACTGCAACTGATGACGTAGTAATTTCACAACCTACAGCCCTGACGGCTTCAGTAACCGGTACCAATCCAAGTTGTAATGGAAGTAGCGATGGTAGTGCCACAACTACTGCTTCTGGTGGAACACCAGGATACACTTATTTATGGAGTACCGGCGCAACAACTTCAACTTTAAGCAGTGTTTCTTCAGGTACATATACTGTGACAGTTACAGACGTTAATAGTTGTACTGTAACTGCTAATGTGACGTTGAGCAATCCTGCCTCATTATCAGCATCAACTACGGGGACCGACCCATCTTGTAACGGTGGCTCCAATGGAAGCGCTACAGCTACTACTTCAGGGGGCACATCTCCTTTTTCTTATGTTTGGAGTACAGGGGCGGTAATTTCAACAATATCAGCCCAACCTGCCGGAACATATACAGTGACAGTAACGGACGCAAAGTCCTGTTCTTTCTCAGCCAATGTAACATTAAGCCAGCCAACAGCACTTACTTTATCTGTGACCGGAACGAACCCAAGTTGTAACGGAAGCACAGATGGTAGTGTCACCGCAACACCAGGCGGAGGGACTTCTCCATATACGTATGCGTGGAATGGAGGAGCAACAACAACCAGTGTAAGCAGTTTGGGAGCGGGCACATATACTGTTACAATAACCGATGCTAATTCCTGCACCATTAGTGGCAACACAACCATTACTGCACCAACAGCTTTGACTGCAAGCGCGAGTGGCACAAATCCAAGTTGTAATGCAAGCACTGATGGAAGTGCTACAGTAACACCAGCCGGAGGAACATCACCATATACTTACGCTTGGAGTACCGGAGGAACAGCTACCACTGTAAGTAGTATTGGTTCCGGAACATATACAGTAACTGTAACAGATGCCAATAGTTGCACAGCCACAGCAAACGTAACATTGACAGCGCCTGCCGCACTTACCGCTTCGGCGAGTGGCACCAATCCAAGTTGTAATGGAAGCAGTGATGGCAGCGCAACCGTAACACCGGGCGGAGGTACACCTGCATATACATATTTATGGAGCAATGCTCAAACTACAGCCACCATAAGCAGTATTTCATCTGGTACATATACAGTAACAGTGACCGATGCTAATAGTTGTACAGCCACAGCAAACCTAACCTTAAGCAACCCAGCCGCATTAACTGCAACAGCAACCGGTACCGACCCATCTTGTAATGGCGGATCAAATGGAAGTGCTACAGCAAACCCATCTGGCGGTACATCACCGTTTACATATGCTTGGAATGGTGGAGCATTAACTCAATCTATTTCAGGGTTAACGGCTGGTACCTACACAGTCACAGTGACAGACGCAAAATCATGCTCCTTCTCTGCAAGTGTTACATTATCTCAGCCCACAGCATTGTCCGTTTCAGCCGCCGGTACAAATCCAAGTTGTAATGGAAATACAAATGGCAGTGCCACTGCTACCCCATCCGGAGGAACAAGTCCATATACGTATGCATGGAATACTGGAGCGACAACTCAAACATTAAGCAGTATTGGAGCTGGGACTTATACGGTAACCACCACGGATGCCAATTCATGTACAGCAAGCGGGAATGTTACTCTCACAGAACCTGTAACATTAACTACCACCACTACAGGCACCAACCCAAGCTGTAACGGAGGAACAAATGGAAGTGCCACTACTACACCAGCAGGAGGAACGACACCCTATACGTATGCATGGAATGGAGGAGCAGTGACACAAACAGTAAGCGGTATCGGAGCAGGAACCTATACGGTGACAGTAACCGATGCAAAAAGTTGCACCGTTACTTCCAATGTAACACTCACAGAACCTACTGCATTAGCCGCATCAGCAACCGGAACTAATCCAAGTTGTAATGGAAGTAGCGATGGCAGTGCCACCGCGTCACCATCAGGTGGAACCCCGGCATACACTTATGTTTGGAATAATGCGGCAACAACTGTAAGTATAAGTGGAATCACATCCGGTACTTACACTGTTACTGTAACGGATTCAAAAAGCTGTACTATCAGTACATCTGTGACATTAAATAATCCTGCCTCATTAACAGCGACAGCCACCGGCACAGACCCATCTTGTAATGGCGGTTCTAATGGTAGTGTCACCGGAACACCTTCCGGAGGAACATCGCCTTATAGTTATGCATGGAACGGTGGACAAGTAGTTGCAACGGTTTCTGGATTACCTTCAGGAACCTACACAGTTACCGTAACCGATGCTCAAACATGCACTTTCTCAGCAAGTGTCACTCTGGCTCAACCTTCTGCATTATCAGCAACTGCAACCGGAACAGATCCTTCCTGTAATGGAGGAACAACAGGAACAGCAACAGCAACTCCTTCTGGCGGAACAAGTCCTTACACATATTTATGGAGTAATGCTCAAACAACTCAAACTATAAGCGGGTTAATTTTAGGAACCTATACCGTGACTGTTTCAGATAATAATTCGTGTACCATTTCTGCTTCAGTGACACTTTCTCAACCTACGGCATTGAGCGTAACAGCAACGGGCACTGATCCTTCCTGTAATGGTAGTACCAATGGCTCTGCAACAGCAACACCATCTGGTGGAACAAGTCCTTACACGTATGCATGGTCAGGTGCACAAGTAACCGCTACAATCTCATCGCTTGGGGCTGGCACATATACCATAACGGTAACTGATAATAAATCATGCTCCGCTTCCGCATCAGTGACACTAACCGCCCCTTCAGCCCTCACAGCTTCAGCCACTGGAACCAATCCTAGTTGTAATGGAAGTACGGATGGCTCCGCTACTGTTTCGCCGGCTGGTGGCACACCTGGTTATACTTATTTGTGGAACACAACACCCGCACAAACTACAGCAACAGCAACAGGGTTAGGCGCCGCTGTTTATAATGTAACGGTTACCGACAGTAAAAGCTGTACTGCTTCTGCCACGGTGACACTAACAGCTCCTTCATCATTGACAGTTACAACCGCAGGAACAAATCCTAATTGCAATAGTGGCACCGGTTCTTCCACAGCTACTCCTTCAGGAGGAACTTCCCCATACACTTATTTGTGGAGTGATGGACAAGTTACCGCGGTTGCTACAGGTTTTTCTGCAGGTACTTATACAGTTACTGTAACAGATAATAAATCATGCTCTGCATCTGCAAGTGTTGTTATAACAATCCCATCCTTGTTAAGTGTTACTGCTTCGGGTACAAACCCAAGTTGTAACGGTGGTGCCAACGGTTCTGCTTCATCAACACCTTCCGGCGGTACAAGTCCATACACTTATGCGTGGAACGGTGGTGCTACAACACAAAACATCAGTGCGCTTATAATAGGAACTTATACAATTACCATTACGGATGCCAAGGGCTGTACAGCTAGCGCAAATACAACATTAACTCAACCTCCGGCAATGACACTTAGTGTCACTGGAACCGACCCATCCTGCTCAGGAAGTACAAATGGCAGTGCCACTGCAACCGCAGGGGGAGGAACTTCACCCTACACGTATCTATGGTCAGGTGCTCAGATTACCGCTTCGATTTCCGGAATAGGTTCTGGAACTTATACTGTCACTGCAACGGATGCACAAACCTGTACGATTTCCAGCAATGTCACTTTAACCGCACCTGTTTCTGTTAGTGTCACTGCATCTGGAACCAATCCAAATTGCAATGGCGCTTCTGACGGCTCAGCATCCTCAACACCTTCCGGCGGAACATCACCATATACTTATGCATGGTCAAATGCACAAGTAACTCAAAATACCACAGCCGTTCTTGCCGCGGGTACTTATACTATTACCGTTACAGATAGTAAATCCTGTAGCGCTTCAGCATCAGTCACATTAACAGCACCTGCGGGTCTTACTGTTACAGCAACAGGAACCGACCCAAGCTGTAATGGTGGCGCTAACGGTTCGGCTTCTTCCTCTCCATCTGGTGGAACAAGTCCTTACACGTATGCATGGAGTGGCGCACAAACAACTCAAAACATAAGCGGTCTTGCATTAGGAACATATACCATCACGGTAACTGATTCAAAATCATGTACGGCAAGCGCAAGTGTCACACTCACTCAACCTACTGCAGTGACAGCCAGTGTCACTGGTACAGATCCTTCCTGTAATGGAGGCACCAATGGAAGTGCTACAGCATCAGGTGGAGGAGGAACAGGCCCTTACACGTATCTATGGTCAGGTGCACAAATCACAGCGGCTATTTCTGGTTTAAGCCAGGGAACCTATACGGTTACAGTATCAGATTCTAAATTCTGTACTGCCTCAACAAGTGTCACACTTAGCCAACCTACAGCAGTAACTGCCACTACTGCCGGCACAAATCCAGGTTGCAATGGCGGAACTGATGGTTCAGCAACTGTAACACCCGGTGGTGGAACTTCACCATATACTTATGTATGGAGCTCAGGACAAGTAACTGCTTCAATTTCTACGATGGGAGCTGGCACATATACAGTAACTGTTTCTGATTCAAAGTCATGTACAGTAACAGCCAGTGTCACTCTGACGGCTCCATCCGCATTATCAGTTACAACATCAAAAACTGACCCTGCTTGCAACGGCGGAGCAAACGGTTCAGCAACAGCCACACCCTCCGGTGGAACTTCTCCTTATAGTTATTTATGGTCAGGCGCTCAGGCAACTGCATCCATTTCAGGGCAATTAGCAGGTACTTACACTGTCACCGTAACAGATAGCAAATCCTGCACTGCCTCGGCTTCTGCAACTCTTGCAAACCCGGTGGCAATGTCTGTAACAACAAGCACTACAAACTCTACTTGCGGTGCATCTAACGGTTCGGTGGATGTAACAGGGGTTGTAAATGGCACATCGCCATACACTTATGTGTGGTCCAATTCAGCCACAACTTCATTAGTATCTGGGCTACCCGCTTTAGGTTATACAGTCACGGTTACTGACAGCAAATCTTGTACTGCTTCGGCAAATGCTAACGTATCTGATATTGGGGGTCCAACAGCTTCTGCCAGTGGTACTAACCCTTCATGTAATGGTGGAACGAATGGAAGTGCTACAGTTACTCCTGCCGGTGGCACATCACCCTACTCATATTCATGGTCACCTTCCGCACAACTTACGGCAGTTGCTACTACCTTGGGTGCGGGAACCTATAACGTAACTGTTACAGACGCTAAAGCATGTATTGCTGTTGCCAGCGTAACTTTAACAGCTCCTTCTGCTCTGTCAGTCAGTGCCGCGGGAACTAATCCAAATTGTAATTCATCTACAGACGGTTCTGCAACAGCAACTCCTTCGGGTGGTGTTTCTCCTTACACGTATGCATGGAGCAGTGGCGCTACAACAGCGACCGCCGCTACACTTGGCGCAGGAACATTTACGGTAACCGTAACCGACGCGAATAGTTGTACTGCTTCCGGGTCTGTTATTTTATCTGCACCCCCAGCCGTTACCGCATCAGCAACTGGAACAAACCCGAGTTGTGACGGTGGAACAAATGGTAGTGCCACTGCAAGCGCAGGTGGAGGTACACCAGGTTTTACGTTCGCGTGGAGTGGTGGCCAGGCAACAGCGGTGATTTCCGGTATTGGCGTGGGAACTTACACCGTTACTATTTCTGATTCAAAATCATGTTCGGCTTCTGCAAATGTTACTTTAACCGCTCCTTCTGCAGTCACCGTGACCGTTACAAAAACAGATGTTGCCTGTAATGGAGGAAGTACCGGTTCTGCAACAGCAACTCCGGCAGGTGGAGTTAGTCCCTATACTTATCTTTGGTCGGATGGACAAACTACAGCCACTGCTACAAGTTTACCTCAGGGTTTAATCAGTGTTGTAATCACAGATAACAATGGATGTACTGCTAATGGTAGTACAACGGTAAATCAACCATCTTCTCTTAGTGTATCTACAAGTTCAACCATTGCAAGTTGTGGAGCATCTAACGATGGAACTGCTTCTGCAACACCCGCAGGAGGAACATCTCCATACACGTTTGTTTGGAGCGATGGACAAATAACACAAACCGCATCAAATCTTGGAGGAGGTACTTACACAGTAACCGTAACTGACGCAAAAGGATGTACTGCATCAGCAGACGAAACCGTGGGCGTTGCCGGTGCCTTAACCGCTACAGTTACCGGAACTAACGTTTCGTGTAATTCAGGAACAAATGGATCTGCAACAGTTGTAGCCGCCGGAGGTTCACCAGGATACACATATCTGTGGTCTAACACGGCAACAACAAACACAATCTCTTCTTTGACTGCGGCAACCTATACGGTTACAGTTACAGATTCTAAGTCCTGTTCTGTTGTAGAAAGTATTACCCTCACAGAACCAACAGCGCTCGCAGTTAGTTTTGTAAATACAGATCCGGGATGTAATGGCGCAAGCACAGGTTCTGTCGCGGCCACAGCATCCGGTGCCGCTTCACCCTACTCGTATGTTTGGTCAAACAGCGCAACAACAGCCACAATTTCAAGCATTGCCGCAGGAACATATACAATTACTGTTACCGACGCAAACGCATGTACGTTATCTTCCAGTTCTACATTAAATAATCCACCGGTGTTAACAATCACTGTCACCGGAACGGACCCTGCCTGCAATGGCGCTTCGGATGGTAGTGCAACCGCAACGGCAGGAGGAGGAACTTCGCCATACACGTATGTATGGTCTGGCACTCAGGTGACATCCACTATTTCAGGAGTAGCCGCGGGTACTTATACAGTAACCGTAACGGATACAAAAGGATGTACTATTTCTGGTTCAGTGACATTAAATAATCCAACTGCTTTAGCCGCAAATGTTACGGGTACAAATTTAAGTTGTAACGGTAGCGCAAATGGATCGGCAACATCAGCTCCTTCTGGTTCAACAGCACCATACACCTTTGCTTGGTCAAGCGGACCTACAACAGCATCAATATCTGGTGTTTCTGCCGGCACATATACAGTGACAGTGACTTCTTCAAAATCATGTACCGCTTCAGGTAGTGTCATCATTACCGAACCAGCCGCTATCACCCTTAGTTTCGCATCCACCGATCCCGGTTGCAATGGAGGAAGCAATGGATCTGCTACTGTTACCGCATCAAACGGAACATCTCCTTTTACATATAATTGGAATGATGGACAGACACTCGCAACAGCTTCAGGTTTAGGGGCAGGAACATTTACAGTAACCGTTACTGATTCTAAGTCATGCACAAAATCAGGAAATGTAACTCTTACAAACCCCGCAGTGTTAACAGCCAGCGCTGTTGGTACCAATCCCGACTGTAACGGTGGAGCAAATGGTAGTGCCACTGCCTCCGGTGCAGGTGGAACTTCCCCTTATACTTATGTGTGGTCAGGTGCGCAGGTAACAGCAACGATTTCAGGACTGAGCGCCGCTACTTATACTGTGACTGTCACAGATAATAAGAGTTGTACTGCTTCAACCTCTGTCACGTTAAGTAATCCCGCGGGCATGGCATTAACGTCTTCTACAGTTTCTGCTACTTGTGGAAATGCAGATGGTTCAGCAAGCGTTTCAGTAGTTGGTGGTGTTTCTCCATATACTTATATATGGGATAATGGTGCCATAACTTCTACTGCATCCTCTATTGCCTCAGGTACCTATACGGTTACGGTAACTGACTCTAAATCATGTACAGCTACGGCAAATGCAAGCGTTAGTGATGCAACAGGTCCTACAGCAACTGTTGCCGGTACCGATCCTACATGCAACGGCGCAAGCACGGGTTCTGCTACGGTCAGTCCCTCAGGTGGTCTTTCACCTTATACATATCTTTGGACAGGCGGCGCAACCACAGCAATTGTATCAGGATTAAATGCCGGGACTTACAATGTAACCGTTACAGATGCTAATTTATGTAATTTTAATATTTCAGTGATACTTGGAGAGCCCTCTGCGTTATCTGTTTCAACAAGTGGTACTAATCCTAATTGCAATACTTCCACAGACGGTAGTGCTACGGCAGTTCCGTCAGGAGGTACAAGCCCATACACGTATGCATGGAGCAGTGGTGGTGCGACTTCAACAGAATCAGGAATTGGAAGCGGCACGTTTACTGTTACGGTAACCGATGCGAATTCATGTACTGCTTCTTCTTCCGTAGTCCTTTCGGCACCAACAGCCGTTACTGCATCCGCTACAGGAACAAACCCAGGTTGCAATGGAGCAAGCACTGGTTCCGCAACTGCTTCAGCAGGTGGTGGAACTCCGGGATATACATTCTTATGGAGCAGTGCAGAAGTCACAGCAACAATTTCAGCTAAAATTGCTGGTACTTATACTGTAACAATTACCGATTCAAAAGGATGTTCAGCTTCGGCATCAGTAACATTGACTGACCCTGCCGCTCTTACCGTTTCTGCATCAGGAACAAATCCTACCTGTATTGGGAGTTCAGATGGCTCTGTTACGGCGACAGCAAGTGGTGGCACTTCACCTATATCCTACGCATGGTCAGATGGAGCCGGGACAGCAGTTAATAGTGGAATCCTACAGGGAACATACACAATAACAGTAACAGATGCTAAAGGATGTACAGCATCAGCTAGCACAACAATTACAGACCCAGCCGCAGTAGCAGTTCCCGTAATTGCTTGCGGCGTAACAACCATATCAACTATTCAGTGGACATGGAATACAGTTGTTGGTGCAAGTGGTTATCAGGTAAGTAATGATGGAGGAGCAACCTGGTACACACCAAGCAGTGGAAGTTCAGGAACAACTCATGATACAGCAAGTTTAGGGGTAAATGTTTCTGTCACTCTCTATGTAAGGGCAACAGTCACATCCTGTAGTCCAACCGGTTCAACAAATATTACTTGCACAACCACAGGATGCCCTGCCATTACAGTAACGATGTCAGGTGTCACCGATGTAACATGTAACGGAGCTAACAATGGCGCCGCAACCGCAACACCAAGCGGAGGAGTGTCACCCTATACATACTTATGGAGCAATACAGCAACCAGTGCCACTGTAAGTAATTTCGGACCCGGAACATTTACTGTTACCGTAACAGATTCTAAATCATGTACGGGCTCACAAAGTGTCACTATTGCTGAACCTACTATAGTAACTGCAACGGCATCAGGCACAAATGTAACATGTAACGGAGCGGCTAACGGTTCGGCTACTGTTACAGCCGGCGGCGGTACTTCTCCTTATACTTATCTATGGTCAACCGGACTCACAACTGATAATATTTCTTCCATAGGAAATGGAACCTATACAGCTACTGTAACCGATTCAAAAGGATGTTCAGCATCGGCATCAGCGACCATTACACAACCCACAGCTCTTTCGGGAACCATAGCTAGCACGAATCCATCATGTAATGGAACCAGCACAGGTGGAGCAACAGTGACAGCCAGTGGCGGAACTTCACCCTATACCTATTTGTGGAGTAATGCAGGGGCGACGAACGCTATTACAACTATTGCGGCAGGTACTTACACAGTTACGATTACCGATAACAATTCATGTACATTCTCTGTTTCAGCAACTTTAACTGACCCAGCGTTACTTACAGCAGGCGCTACAGGAACAGATCCTTCATGTAATAGTGGAACTAACGGTACAGCAACTGCAGTAAGCGGAGGCGGAACATCACCCTTCACATTTGTATGGAGTAATACTCAAACAACAATTAATGCTTCCGGACTTTCAGTGGGTACACATACTGTAACCATTACGGATTTTAAGTCATGCTCAGCATCGGCAAGTGTGACGCTTTCAGAACCAACAGCAATAGTTGTTACCACTTCTAAAGTTGACCCGGCTTGCAGTACAAGTAACGATGGTAGTGCCACTGCTTCACCTATTGGCGGAGTGCCATCATACACTTACTTATGGTCAAGTAGCGCTACTACAGCCGTTGCGAGTGGAATAACTGCAGGTACTTACACCGTAACAGTTACGGATTCAAAATCATGTACTGCCACAGCAGAAGCCACCTTATCTGCGCCTTCAGGACTTTCGGTTACAGCAACCGGTACTAACCCCGGATGTGCAAGCGCTACAACAGGTAGTGCCACAGCAACACCTTCCGGTGGAACATCTCCATATTCATATAATTGGACAGGCGGTCAAACAAGTGCTATTGCGACAAACTTTGGACAGGGCACTTACACAGTGACAGTTACAGACACTAAATCATGCACAGTTACAGAGGATGTAATATTAACAGACCCAGCCGCACTTACGGTTTCAACTTCCGGCACTGACCCGAATTGCAATGGCGGAACAAATGGATGTGCCACAGCAACACCTTCCGGTGGAACATCCCCATTTACGTATGCATGGAACGGCGGGCAAACAACAGCAACAATTTGTAGTATAGGAGCCGGAACATACACTGTGACCGTAACCGATGCAAATTCATGTACAAAATCAGCATCTGTGACACTAAATAGTCCAAGCGGAATGACACTTACCATGACCAAAGCGGATCCGACTTGCGGTAATGCCGATGGAACAGCAACGGTAGCAATATCCGGTGGAACTTCACCTTATACTCAGATTTGGAATACAGGAGGAGCAACGCTTTCAATTTCCGGATTAGCTTCAGGAACATACACTGTTACAGTTACAGACAATAATACCTGTACTGCTACAAACAATATTGCGCTAAATGATTTGGGGGCACCAACGATTACCGTTACAGGCACTAATCCTACCTGCAACCTCGGAACTAACGGTTCGGCTACTGTATCAGCCAGCGGTGGAACTTCTCCATATACTTACTTATGGTCAAATGGTGCCACAACCACAACCCTTAGCGGTTTAACAGCGGGAACTTATACCTGCACCATTACAGATGCCACTCTCCCAACCGGATGCCAGGCAAATGCTTCAGTGACACTAACCGAACCCCCTGCGTTAACGGCTTCAACTGTAATGACGGAACCATCCTGTAATCTTGGATTTGATGGAAGTGCCACAGTTACAGCAGGCGGCGGAACCTCTCCTTACACTTACGCATGGAGCACCACTCCTGTACAAAATACTTCTACTGCAACAGGACTTGTAGCAAATACCTACACAGTTACGGTCACGGATGCTAAATCCTGCACGATAAGTGCATCCATAGTTGTTACAGAACCCACAGCGATTACAGCCACTACCACACCCACCCCGCCAAGTTGCAACGGAGGAAGTGATGGTCAGTCATCGGTTTCTGTATTGGGTGGCACTCCGGGATATACGTATGCATGGAGCAATAGCGGAAGCACTTCTACTATTACTGGAATAATGGCGGGCATTTACACGGTAACCATTACGGATACCAAAGGATGTTTAAAAACCGCTAATGTTACTCTTACTGCTCCAACGGCAGTGAATGTGACACTTGCCGGCACTGATCCTACCTGTAATGGAAATACCGATGGCTCTGCAACGGTTTCTGCATCAGGAGGAACTTCTCCTTATTCGTATGTCTGGGATAATGGTCAGACCTTAGCGATAGCTACAGGTCTTGGCGCAGGTGCACATACTGTCACCGTTTCTGATTCCAAAGCATGTTCTGTAACAGGGGGAGTGACACTGAGCAATCCTGCCGCCAATACACCTTTAGCAGTCGTTTGCAGTACAACCACGCAGGAAACGATACTCTTTACGTGGACTGCTGTTGCCGATGAAACCGGATATACTGTCTCTGAAGACGGCGGACCTTTCATAGCCGCAAATGGAGTGTTGCAACACACTATGAGTAGTTTAATCGCAGGTTCAACGCATACGCTTGTTGTTAAGGCAAACGGTTCAACTTGCCCCATTACGGATGGCAGTAAATCCTGCACTGCTAATCCTTGTATAGCATTCACGCCTTCAGCCAGCGCCACGTTGAGCACAATTTGTAATTCTGGAAGTACGGATATCAGCGCTACTACAGCGGGTGGTGTCGGACCCTTCTCTTATGTATGGTCAAGTGGAGCTACTACAGCCGGACCGGTTACAGTGTCACCGGTAAGTACTACAACTTATACAGTGACCGTAACGGATGACGGACAATTAACATGTCCTACACAAACAGCAACAGTTACTATTAATGTGAATCCAACACCTGACGCTCAGATTGATGAAACTGTTTGCATTGAAGCTGTACCGTTTAATGTTATTATTGCAACACCTGCAGGTGGCACATGGACAGCTACTTGTGGCGCATGTATTACAGATGCCATTAATGGCACCTTTAGTCCTTCTTTGGCAGGATTAGGATCTCATACTCTTACCTACACCCTGAATGGTTGCAGTGACACAAAAGATGTTACGGTAAATGAAAGTCCTAATGCCCAGGTAGATGAATTCATGTGCGCTCTGGATGCACCTAAAAATGTCATAGCAGGTACTCCAGTTGGTGGAACATGGGTAGGAACAGGAATCATAGATGCCGCAAATGGAACTTTTAGCCCCGCTGTTTCAGGTGTGGGAACATTTACGTTGACTTATTTTGGTGTAAACGGATGCCAGGACAGTAAAGACATGACTGTGTTTGCCAATCCTAATGCAGGACCCGATGAAACAGTTTGTGCCACCAGTGCACCGTTTGATTTGCAAGTTACCAATCCTGCTACCCCATCGGGAGGGACATGGAGCGGACCAGGAATTACAAACGGACTTAACGGTACATTTGATCCATCTGTCACTGGTGCAGGAACATTCACATTAACATACACCCATCCAAATGGAGGCAATAAAGATTGTTATGATACGAAAGAAATAATCGTACAATCAGCGCCAACTGCAGATGCCGGAGCAGATCCTGCGGCTGTTTGTCAGGGAACGCCCGTAAATCCTACAGGTACCGCTACCAATGGTACAATTTCATGGAATTCTACCGGTGGCGGGTCGTTTACAAACGGTTTGACTGCTTCTCCAACCTATACACCACTTGCCGGCGAAACCGGACCTGTGGTACTTACCATTACAGTTACGGGCGCCGGTACTTGTGGCACTGCAACTGATAATGTAACGGTAACATTTATACCAGCGCCCGTAGCAAATGCAGGTGCTGACAAAGGACCTATTTGCCAAGGGAGTTCTGTATCCATTTCAGGTACTGCGGCTAATGGCACTATCACATGGACAGGTGGTTCAGGAACTATTACCAATGGCACTACAGCAACACCGGATTATAATTCCTTCGCAACCGAATCAGGAACTATTACACTGACCATGACTGTTTCTGCGGCACCATGTCCTGATGCCACTGACCAGGTGAACATTGATGTGAAAGCGAAACCAACGGCTGATGCAGGTACAGACCCAGCCACAATATGCGAAGGTCAATCGGCAATACTTGATGGAACTTCAACGAATGGCACTATAGTGTGGAGTGGAGGAACTGGTTCATTTATCGGTGGAAACACAGATGACCCAACGTATAATTCAGGTGTTGAAAATGGGACTATTACTTTGACGATGACCGTAAGCAATGCACCTTGCACCGATGCGGTTGACAATGTAAACTTAGTAATTAATGAAGCATTGGATGCACCTACGGTGAATTGTGGTACTACAACAACATCATCCATTGAATTTAATTGGAATGATGCCGCAGGTACTAACAGCTATGAAGTTAGTTTGGATGGTGGTGTAACATGGAATCCCGCATCTCCCGGTCCGTTAAATCATAATGTAGTCGGTTTAAGCTTAGGCGAAAGCAAAACTATTCAGGTTCGGGCAATCGGTGGAAGTTGCGGCGCACTAATTGGAACAACAACATGCACTGCAATTAATTGCACTGCATATACAGTTTCAGTAACTCCACCCACTACAATTTGCTCAGGCACCAGCACAAGTATTACTGCTTCAGTTGTAGGAGGAACAGGTCCATTTACTTATGCATGGGATAACGGCTTGCCCGCTAATGCCGGACCTCATACTGTATCACCAGCTACAACTACTATTTATTCAGTGACAGTAGATGACTCAGGACAAGATCCTGCATGCCCGAATGTAACAGGCAACACAACGGTTACAGTAAATCAGGCGCCCACTGCAAGCGCAGGAGTAGCGCCTGCCGCTATTTGTCAAGGTGGCACTACCACAGCATTAAATGGCACTGCAACCAATGGAACAATTCTTTGGACTTCAAGTGACCCACTGGGTACATTCAGTAACGCAACCATAGCCACTCCAACCTACACGGCTTCTGTTAATTCAACTACACCAGTGACACTAACTATAACTGTTACGGGGGTAGCTCCTTGCGGAGTGGTTACAAGTACTGTTGACATCAATGTCACTGCAAAACCAACGGCAAATGCAGGCACGGACCCAGCCGCAGTTTGTATAGGAAGCATTATTTCTCTTGATGGAACTTCTGCAAACGGAACAGTGTTATGGACCGGTGGAACAGGAACGTTTAGCGATGCTACCATTGATGATCCTATATATACTCCCGGTGTTGGTGAAACAGGAAGTGTCACTCTTACCATGACAGTAAGCAATGGCGAGTGTTCACCTGCCAGCGACCAGGTAGTTGTAAAAATTGATGCCATGCCAGATGCAGGAACGGATGAAACCGTATGTATTTCTGATATTGCGTTTGCACTTTCAGGAATGAGTCCAGCGGGAGGAACATGGTCAGGAGCTGGAATTTCAGGAAGCAACTTTGACCCTGCCCTTGCAGGCGCTGGTATCAAGATAATTACTTATACTGTAGGAGCATGCAGTGACACTAAACAAATAACGGTGAATGCACTTCCAAATGCGGGTGTGGATACAACAGTTTGTTTAACACAAGCGCCATTCAATTTAGTATCCAGCACACCTGGTGGAACATGGGCATCTCTTTCAATTCCTACCCCAATAACCGATGCTGTGAACGGAACCTTTGACCCGGCAATTGCAACAGCAGGTGTTCACGTAGTTCGTTATACTTTGCTTGGATGTTCTGACGACAGAAATGTAACCGTCAGCGATGTGGTTGCAGACGCAGGACCGGACAGAACAATTTGTTATGGTCAAACCATCTCAGTAAAAGCAACCGGCGGAACAACGTTCAGTTGGAATACAGGCGCCACTACCGACAGTATTGTGGTGAATCCTACAACAAACACAACCTATACGGTAACAGTTTCTATAGGAAGTTGCAGTGACACTGATGACATGACGGTAAATGTAAACCCACAACTTACTGTTGATGCCGGTAGTGATGTAACAATCTGTGCAGGTCAAAGTACTCCATTAAACGCAGAACCAACAGGCGGAAACGGCGGACCTTTCACTTACTCATGGGTAACGCCGACCGGGTTGAATGATGCATCCATAAAAAGCCCTGATGCCACCCCGGCAAGCACAACCACCTATACTGTCTATGTAACGGATGGATGCTCTGGAACAGCGAATGACGATGTAATAGTAACTGTGAATCCTGCTATAAGTTTGGTGATGAGCCCGCTTCAGACAATATGTAATTCAGCCACCACCACACTATTGGTGACACCAAGCGGTGGAAATGGCGGACCTTATACATATTCATGGGCTCCGGCGGTAAGCATTGTATCCGGTCAAGCGTCGGATAATCCTACTGTAAACCCAACAGTGGCTACTCTCTATACCGTGTATGTAAATGATGGATGTTCACCACAGGTTAGTGGCACTGTTCAGATTAATCTCACACCGGTGATAACTCCGGATGCAGGGGCAGACCAGACAACCTGCACCGGTGGCACTGTAACATTATCGGCAAGTGCGGTGGGAGGCAATGGAGGACCCTATACGTATTTCTGGTCTCCATTTACAGGGGATATTTCTGACCCGGTTAGCCAGACCACTGATGTGACCCCAGCCGCTACTAAAAAATATTATGTGACCATAGGAGATGGATGCTCGCCTTCTGTAATGGACTCTGTGACGGTTACTATCCTGCCGCCCATAGATCCAGGTGCAATTGCTCCAAGTACTATTTGTTTAGGTCAATGTGCTACACTGTTAGCTACTCCAAGCGGTGGAAATGGCGGACCTTACACTTATTCATGGTTCCCCATAACAGGTTTGTCGGACGGCTTTGTCGCAAATCCAAGCGCATGCCCTGCGTTTACTACCCCATACACGGTTGAAATTACCGACGGTTGTTCACCGGCAGTACAGGCGGTTGTTACCATTACGGTGAGCACCGATATTGTTCCGAGCATTAGTCCGGATGTAACTATTTGCAACGGAGATGCTACTTCTCTTCTTGCCAGTGCAGTTGGAGGAAATGGCGGACCTTATTCATTCAGTTGGGATCCAGCGGCAACTCTCTCTGCGAATAACATTGCAAATCCTGTTGCGAATCCTACTACAACCACAACTTATACTGTCTATGTAAACGATGGCTGTTCACCGGAGCAGACCAAATCAGTGACAGTGACAGTGGAAGATTACCCAGCAGATCCGGTGGTGAATTGCGGAACAACTACTATTTCAAGCATACAATGGGTATGGAATCCTGTAACGGGTGCCACCGGCTATGAATATAGTCGTGATGGTGGAACTACATGGTTCATTCCCGAGGATGGTGATTTAGGATTAGATGAGGATACTACCGGTCTTTTACCTTCGGAAGCGTTGACATTAACTGTAAGAGCAAAGCAGGCAGGAAGCTGTGTGTATAGTCAACCCGTTTCAAAAACATGCTTTTCAATAAACTGTTCTCCAATAATTGTCACTGTAACAGCCGATCCAGATACAACAATTTGTGACCAGGGATTAGCAAAAATACAAGTATTGGGCGTTGCAGGTGGTACCGGCAACTATACATACGCTTGGGATAATGGTCTCGGAACCACCGTAGGACCTTCCTTTGTGAACCCGGGAGCAGGAGTTACTAAAGTATATACAGTCATTGTAACAGATCTAGGAGCACTTGCATGCGGCACAGTTCAAGCAGTTTCAACTGTAAAAGTTCTCACACCAATTAATGTGGATGCTGGTCCAAATGTTTCAATATGCAATAGCAAGAGTACAACATTAAGTCCTGTTGTCTCCGGAGGCAATTTAACTTATACCTATAGCTGGATACCTTCACAAGGATTGAGCAATCAATTAATTGCAAGCCCGGTGGCTTCTCCAACTACAACAACAGTTTACACATTGTTTGTTGACGATGGTTGCTCGAAACAAGCCAAAGACAGTGTCACAGTTACAGTGACACCGGCAATTGCACCGACTGCAACTGCTAATCCTACCACTATTTGCATTGGACAAAGCGTGACACTTTCAGCATCAGCTTCCGGCGGCAGTGGCGGTGCGTTTACGTATAGTTGGACAGCTTCAGGTGGTGGAACTGTAGATAGCCCATTGCTGAACATTACAACCGCTTCTCCATCGGCAACAACCACCTATATCGTTTATGTGGGCGATGGAGGATGTTCGCCTGAGGCAAATGCAAATGTTGTAGTGACGGTTAATCCGCCATTGACAGTAAATACTGGAGCTGACCTGAGTATATGCAGTGGTGACTCTACGCAACTTAATGCCACAGTATTCGGTGGAGACGGAGATACTTATGTTTATTCGTGGGCTCCAGCTACCGGTTTAAGTGCAATTGATATTGATAAACCCATAGCAAATCCCGCAGTAACTACTACGTATGTTGTATATGTGAACGATGGTTGCTCACCGGAAGGCAGAGATACTGTTAAAGTAACAGTAGGCGCTCCGTTAGTTGCCACTCCAATCGCTGATGCAACAATATGCAGTGGTGGGAGTACTGTACTCATAGCCAGTGCAAGCGGTGGTTCAGCGCCTTATAATTTTTCATGGGCGCCAAACTTAGGGCTCGATTTCCCATTGGATGAAACTGTCACCGCAACTCCTGCAGTGACTACGTTATATACCGTTTATATAACCGATGCTTGCCCCAACATAACCAGCACTACTGTTACTGTGACACCATTATCTCCTCTTTCAGTATCTGCAAGCGGGGATGTTATTATATGTAACGGCGAACCAACTACATTAAATGCAACGCCATCGGGTGGGAATGGAACCTACACCCATAGCTGGGTTCCTGTTACCGGGTTAGATGATCCTACTAAGCAAAATCCTGTAGCAACTCCTGCTGTCACTACAACTTACACTGTATATTTAAAAGATGGTTGCTCAATTCCAGATGCATCAGATGAAGTGCTCGTTACTGTAAATAATTATCCCGATAAACCGGTAGTAAATTGCGGTACATCCACAACCAGCAGTGTAGAATTTGTATGGGATGCTGTACCAGGAGCCACATCTTATGAGATAAGTTTTGATAATGGAGGAACATGGGCTAGTAATGGTGCCAACTTAAAATATAGTATTTCCGGTATGGTAGAAAATGCTTGCACTACGATGGTAGTAAGAGCCATAGGTACCTTGCCTTGTGACGTAGGACCTACTTCTGACCCAGCCACTTGTTGTGCAAATAACTGTATTGCGGTGTTAGTATCCACAACACCAGACCCAAGTATTTGCAATGGTCAATCAACAGATATAGGCGTAACCTCTGTTGCTGGCACTGCAGGACCGTTCAGTTATTCATGGAGCGGCGGGTTACCAGGAACTATAGGACCTCATACAGTTACGCCTACAGGTTCTACTAATTATGATGTGTTTGTTACTGACTCCAGCCAGCTCAATTGTCCGGTTACAAAGAAAACCATTGCGGTAACAGTATTTCCGGTTATTAGTCCATTTGTGTCACCACTCACCGCCACGATTTGTAAAGGTAGCAGTGCCACTCTTACAGCCAGTGCCACCGGTGGAAATGGAACTTACACCTTTAGCTGGGATCCTGCAACGGGACTATCGGATTCAAGTATAGCAAATCCGATTGCTTCACCTTCATCAGATATTACCTACACGGTTTTTGTGAAAGACGGATGTTCACGAGATACATTTGTAACTATACCGGTTACCGTGATTCCTATACCTGCAGTTAGTGCTGGTAATGATATTGATAGTTGTTCTGGTACTATTGCAATCATAACCGCTACCGGAGCTACAACTTATGAGTGGGCAAGGATGACTGCTCCTGCAACAATTATCTTTACAGGTAACCCGTTTACAACATCAGGTTTATCGGTAGCGAGAACATATATTGTCTATGGAACCGATGCAACAGGTTGCAAAAACCAAGATACCGTAACGGTTAACAGAGAAGACCAATTAGCGGCTCCAACTATCAGTTGTTCATCAGTAGGTATGACCTTCGTAACTTTTGGATGGACTACAGTTCCAAATGCCACCGGATACGAAGTCAGTGAAGATGGTGGATTAAACTGGATAACGACAAACGCAGGTCAAACCAATCACACTATTGATAGTCTTACAGTTGGTCAGACTAAAACGCTTTATGTAAGAGGAACGGGTGGTAATTGCGGGGCATTAACAGCAAACACATCCTGCACAGCGGCTCTTTGTCCGGCTATCACCATAACAACAAGCCAGATAGATGCTACTTGCAATACTAGTTCAGATGCTTCCATTACCATTGATACTGTGGGAGCAGGCGGAGTGGCACCGTACATGGTAAGCATAAACGGTGGCGCTTTCCAGAGCGGACTTTCGTTTGCAGGATTAAGTGCCAATACATTTACCATTGATATGAGGGATGCAAATGCATGCACAGCGCCGCAGAAAGTGGTAACGATTACTTCACCGGCAGTTGTAGATGCAGGTAGTGATAGGGATTTCTGCAAAACACAAGTATTAAAAGTGAAACTAACGGGCGCACCTGCCGGAGGAATTTGGACCGGCTCGGCTGGCGTTGTTTTATTGCCTGGTGACACATTGGATGTTGTAAATACTCCATGGACTGTGACTTCCGGCATCCCACACAAACTGATTTATACAGTTGGCGCTTGTTCCGATACTGCTAATTTAATTGTAACAGGCGCAGTGGCGGGCAGTGATACAATGGATTATTGTGTAAGTTCAGGAATATTCACATTACCACTTGCATCACCAGCGGGTGGCACATGGTCTGGACCCGGAATACTAAATGCCTCAACAGGACAGGTTGACCCAACCGGATTAAGCGGTCCTAAAACCTATACCTATACTCACACGGGTTGTCCGGACCAAATGGTGGTGAATTTTACACCTGCATTGGGAACACCGGTTGTTTCTTGCGGAGTTTCAACTGCTATTTCAATCACATGGACATGGACAGCGGTGACGGGCGCCACAGGTTATGAGGTTAATTTTGGATTTGGATGGGTACCTGCATCGGGTTTATTAACTCATACCGAAAATGGTAAAAATCCCGGAGATAAAATGACTATTCAGGTGCACGCAGTAAGAGCCGGTACATGTCCGGAAGAAGGACCTGCTTCAACTCCTGTTGAATGCGAAGCAACAGCTTGTAAGCCCATTACCATTAATATGCTACCGGATGTAACGGTATGTCCGGGTGCAAATGCTACCGTAGGTTTGTTCAGTATAACCAGACCGGATGGGTTAGGTAAATTTATATGGACATGGAGCGGTGACCCTGCATTGATTGATAATAAGCCGGGACCGTTTACGGTAAACACTCCTGTTACTAAAGCATACATCGTAACAGTAACTGATACATCACAGCTCGCATGCCCGACTGTAAAGGATTCAGCGGTTGTGACTGTCTTTAACATGACTGCAAGCACCACGCAGAAGAACGTGAGTTGTTTTGGAGGAAACGATGGGTCTGCAAAAGTTACAGTGAGCGGAGTTCCAGGACCTTTCACTTATGATTGGTCACCGGGTAATGAAACCATTGACTCCATAAGTGGAAAAATTGCCGGTACATATTCTTGTGTAATTTCAATGACCCAAGCGCCAAATTGCCAGATTACAAAGAGCGTAATAATTACAGAGCCCACACAGTTGATAGCTGATGCCGGTATAGATGATTCTGTAAAATGCGGTTCCTTAGTTAATCTGGATGGAGATGCTTCGGGTGGTACATCGCCCTACACATTTAGCTGGAGTAATGGAGTGGCAAACCAGTTTAACAACAATGTATCTTTTGGCACTTATACCTTATCGGTAACGGATAGCAAGGGATGTGTAGTCACGGATGCAACAACGGTATTTGATGTTCCAACAACTTTAACTATGACCAATGTGAAAGAAGTTGTTTGCAACGGTCAAACCGCGACCAGTTCTGTATTAGTAAGCGGAGGAACGCCACCTTATTCATACCAATGGGACAGCGGTGAAATTACAGCGACCATCACAAAACCAGCAGGTACGTACATTTTAACCGGAAGAGACATGGATGGTTGCATAAAAACAGGTGTACTGACAGTACGCGAAATGGCACCATTGGTAATCAGCGCCGGAGCAGATCAAACTGTACAATGCGGAAATCTTGCAACTATAACCGGAACGGTTACGAGTGGCACAGGTCCGTTAACCATGAAATGGGATAGCAATGGAGTGTTGAATGGTTCAGTGACGGAGTTGATTTACGCTAATGCAGAACCAGGAATTTATACGTTGACAGTAAGAGACTCGTTAGGTTGTGAAATTTCGGATCAGGCAGAGGTAATTTCAGAAGTTAGCACGTTAACCGTAGAGGCAGGCAGAGATACTAATCTTTGCTTTGGTCAAACAGTGACACTTACGGCTGTTGGCAATCTGGGAAATCCTGCTTATACTTTCAAATGGTTAGATAATTCCTCAAACAATCCTATCCGTACATTTAGTACCACGGGAACTTTCAAAATTCAGGTGAAAGACCAGTTAAATTGTACCGCTGTTGATTCGGTTAAGATTTTTGTGGATCCACAACTTGTTCTAACCAATACAAAAGTAGATGTGGATTGTTTTGGAAATGCAAATGGTTCTATAGATCTTACAGTAACAGGCGGAACAGCGCCTTACGCGCATAGCTGGTCAAACAATTTCCTGGCGGAAGATCCAAATACATTACTTGCCGGTTCCTATACGGTAACAGTTACGGATGCCATCATCGGATGTAGTGCCACACAAGTAGTTACTATTGCGCAACCGCTTGCCGCGCTGGCAGTGGATACGGTTTCTGTAACTCACGTTAAATGTAACGGAGGAGCCACGGGTATCATTAATCTGAAAGTAACGGGGGGGACGTTCCCATATACATTTGCATGGTCAAATGGTGGTCTGGTTACTCAAAACATTTCAAACCTGAGCGCTGGTGTCTATACTGTAACTGTAACAGACAATAATAATTGTTCAGCAAGCAAGGCGATAATTATTACACAACCGCTTATCATGCAGTTCAGCTACACTCAGAGCAACGTAAAATGTTTTGGCGGCTCTGATGGTTCCGTAGATGTAACAGTGGTAGGAGGAGTGACACCGTATTCGTTCTTATGGAATGATGCTGTTGCCACCGAAGACCGCAACAACATTAAAGCAGGACTTTACAATCTGACGGTCACAGACAAAAACGGATGTTCGTTTGATACATCCATCACTCTTACTCAACCGGCACTGAAACTTTCGACAACCAATGTGAAAACAGATGTCAGTTGTAACGGTGGATTTGACGGCACCATTGATGTCAGCATATTTGGTGGCACTGCACCTTACACCTATCAATGGAAGGGTGGTTCTAACTTACAGGTTCAGGATATAACCAATATAAAAGCAGGAACTTACAAATTAGTGGTCACTGATGTTAATGGATGTAAAGATTCTACCAGCAATATAATTGTAACGGAACCCACTCCTATTGTGATAACGGTAGCGAAAAATGATTCGGCAGATTGCAAAGGAAATTCTACCGGTAATATAATACTTAGTGTTGCCGGAGGATCATCTCCTTATACTTATAGTTGGAATAATGGAGGTACCAGTAGCACTAACGCAAATATACCTGCGGACTTGTATTCAGTGACAGTAACAGATACAAAGGGATGTACTGCTACTTTAGGAGTTGAGGTTGGAGAACCGCAATTATTAACGGCAAACAAAACACAAACAAATGTGTTCTGTAAAGGCCAGGCAACCGGAGAGATCATTGTAAGCGCCACCGGAGGTTCAAAACCATATCAGTATTCTAAAGATGGTGTTGTATTTGGAAGTAATCCAAGCTTCAGTAATTTGATTGCCGGAACCTATACGTTGGTAGTCAGAGATAATAAAGGGTGCAGTTGGTCAGACAATGTGGATATATCTGAACCAACCGAAGGATTAAGCGCTTTGATAGATTTGGATGTGTCGCAGGATACAGTATGTAATGGATTTTCAACGGGCACCGCCACTGTTGTGGCACAGGGTGGCACTCCACAGTATAACTATAGCTGGAGCACAACGCCTCCTAAGTTTACGCCAACGGTAACAGGATTAAGTTCAGGAACCTACACGGTTACGGTCACGGATGCAGGAGGATGCTTTGTAACGGTCAATGCAGTAATTTATGATAATCCGCAATTCGATGCACACATTGAACCTTCTGCATTAATAGTATGCTATAAAGATAGTGCCACTGTTAATGCTTCCGTAACCGGAGGAAGTAGTCCGTTCACTTATTCATGGAATACCGGCGAAACCACACCAACTATATGGTGCAAAGGCGACAAAGTATATCAGGTTTATGTAGAAGATAAATTCGGATGTAAAGATGATACAACCATAGTGGTTGGAGAAAACGATTCCATCCAGGTGAGCATTGATACACCACCTACTGTTTGCTTTGGTTATCCCACTCAATTAACCGCAACGGTTAATGGTGGTTCTGGTATATTCACCTATTCGTGGTCAAGGGAAGGAACCGGAGTAGGAGGAAATACTAACGTATTGACTGCTTACGCCGGAGTTTATCAGCTTCTTGTAAAAGATACCATAGGAGGAAAAGGAGAGTGTATTGCATCTTCACAGATGATAACTGTATCGGAGTTTCCGGAACTTGTACTTGATGTAATTAAACCTGCCACGGTTTGTTATGGAGACGATGGTCAGGCGGAGGTCAATGTATTGGGTGGTGCAGGTGTTCCATTCAGTTATAGCTGGACATCGGTAAATGACAGTTCATTTGAAAACGTTCAGGGAAAAGATACTTCGTTTAGGGCGAAAGCAGGAGATTATCTGATAAAAGTTACCGATGGTGCAGGATGTACACTTTTAGATACTGTTACCTTCACACAATACGCTGAAGTAAAATCGGTATATGCACCTTCGCCAGAGCAGACCACCTTACTTGACCCAAAAATATTCTTTATCAACAGCAGTGAAGAAAACAGCCAGGGTAATATTACCACATGGGTATGGGATTATGGCGATGGAACCGTAGATACTTTAGTGAATATTTCCGGTTCACAAGATGACCATTCCGAGCACGTTTATGAGAAAGCGGGAGAATTCAATTCCTGCCTCACCGTAATTGACGAAAATGGTTGCGATAATAAATCATGTGCAACGGTTAAAATTGAAGCTGACTTTGTAATGTTTGTGCCTAACGCATTTACTCCCAGCAGTGATGGGGGAACATTAAATCCTCTGTTCCTTGCCAAAGGAGATGGAATTGAATCATTCCAGATGACCATCTTTGACAGGTGGGGTAAAGTAGTGGCAGTGACCAATACCATTTATGAAGGATGGAATGGAAAGTTGGAAGATGGCACAGATGCACCGCAAGGGGTTTATATCTGGTTGATTGTGTATAGAGGGGTAGGAGGAAACAAAGAGGTGAAGGCAGGGTCAGTTACTTTGCTGAGATAGTTGTGTTTTTATATTGTTAATAAAAGCGCAGTTCTGAGATAATTCCGGATTGCGCTTTTTTTTATGACCTCACCCCATCCCCTCTCCAAAATACGGCAATCCGCCAGTGGCGGATTGAGCGAGAATGTGCGGCAGGGGCGAGAGATTTGCTATGCGAAATTAAAAAATTTGTGATAAATTGTATCAATAAACAACTAACACTTAACACTTAACACTTAACACTTAACTCCTAACACTTAACACTTAACAATTAACAATGGATGCCATACGCAATCGGGTACAAGAGTCGGGGATAGTTACTATAGACCCGGTGGATTTTTATGTGGAAGGGGAGAGGGTGGTGTTTGATTTTTCGGAGCATTTATTTCAAGGATTGATTCTAAAGGAAAAAGAGTTTAGAGAATTTATAAAGAATAACGATTGGAGTAAATACACCGGAAAATTAGTGGCTATTGATTGTTCTGTAGATGCACTTATACCTTATTGGGCATACATGCTTGTAGCAGTGTCACTGAAACCGTACGCCGGTTATTTTATTTCAGGAAATTTAAACGATTTGGAGAAATCATTATTTCAGCAAAAGTTATCTGAAATGAAAACAGAAGAGTATGCAGATAAGAAAATTATGATTAAAGGATGTGGTGAGAAACCGGTTCCTGTTTTTGTTTACACGGAGTTGGTGAATAAATTGAAGCCGGTTGTGTCATCCATTATGTATGGGGAGCCGTGTAGTGCGGTGCCGGTTTATAAGAGGGGGTAGGGTATAAGGGTATAAAGGTATAGGGGGTAACGTTCGGTAAGTATTGAATTGTGATTTTATAATTTATACATATCCCACTAATACATCTATACTTACTGTATGATACCTTACTTGAGCGCTTAATATTTTTTTTCTTCCCGGATGAAAATAAAGGAGTATTTTTGTAATTAGACAAATACAATTATGAAAATATTAAACCATCCATTGATTTACCCTCTCTTAATTGCTACTTTTTTTTTCAATACAATTCAAACATCTGCACGGGAAGATAAAGACAAACCCAAAAGACAAACCCAAAATTCAAACACACGGATAATTTTATCAGGGTGTGCCAATCCCACCGGAGAAGAATATCTTGATATTAACAATGTACGCGCTATGGTTCTAACAGGAGGAGATATGTGGTGGGATGGCTTACAAAATCCACATTATGAAATTCCAAAAGGATCTGGAAAAATGAGTTTGTTTACAGGCGCTCTCTGGTTGGGGGGTGTAGATGATGGGAACAATCTTAAAATTGCCGCTCAAACTTACCGGCAAAACGGGTATGACTTTTTTCCGGGACCTCTTACCGATGCTTCTTTAGTTGATTCAGCAGTAATTTCATTTAATGAATGTTTATTCTGGGACAAACATTTTAAAATAAACAAATCATTGATAGATGATTTCAGAATTGCATATCAAAACGGAAGTGTCACTAATGGCACTTACCCTGTTCCTGACTCAATTAAAAATTGGCCTGCTTATGGCAATCAATCCATTGGGCAAGCAAAATATTTAGCACCATTTTTCGATTATGATACCAATGGAAATTATGAACCTGAAAATGGCGATTACCCATTAATCACCGGCGATCAGTCAATCTGGTGGGTAATCAATGATAAAGGAAATGCACATACCGAAACTGGTGGTGTTCCTATAGGTGTTGAAATTCAATGCGAGGCATTTGCTTTTGCAACCACTAATGTATTAAACGATGCCACTTTTTACAAATACAAAATCATCAATCGTTCATCCAATACATTAAATAAAACTTATCTCGGGCAATGGACTGATTCTGATCTTGGGTACTATTTAGATGATTATGTGGGATGTGATGTATCAAGAGGGCTTGGCTATAGTTATAATGGAGATGACAATGATGAGTCAGTTCCGGGCACTCCTGGCTATGGGTCTAACCCTCCTGCAATAGGTATTGATTTTCTGAAAGGACCTAAAGCTGATGTAAATGATGGTTATGATAATGACAGAGATGGTGTAACGGATGAGCCGGATGAATTAATTATGATGAGTAACTTTTTTTATTATAGTAATAATGCGAGCCCGTATTACGGATTTCCAAATGGGGCAAACCAATATTATAGTTATTTGCGAACGGTATGGGGTAATGGTTATCCTTGTACACACGACTTAAAGAACGGAACTTCTCCAGTAAGCCCCTCTACCCCGGCTACAAATTTTATGTTTCCTGGTTATTCAGACCCTTCCGGAAAGTGGACAGGATCGATCGTACCTTGGGATGAAGCAATTGCTGGAAATCCGCCAGGTGATCGCCGTTTTCTTCAATCTGCCGGTCCATTTACTTTAACTCCGGGAGGAATTGTTGAGGTAATCGTTGGAGTTGTTTGGGCAAGTGGATTGCCGTGTAATGCTATGCAAAATTTAAAAACCAATGATGATATAATTCAGACATTTTTTGATTCTGAATTTCAGATGCTACCCGATTTTACTTTTCAAGTAAGTGCAGATAATTTAAACAAAGTTTTTTTTAATGACAACTCAAAAGGAACTATTAAATCATGGAAATGGGATTTTGGAGATAATACATTTGCATACACGAAAGATCCGGTTCATCAGTATCCGGCTGTTGAAAATTTTCTTGTAACCATGTATGTCACCGATTCTATTTCCGGTAAGACCTATTCCGTGCAGAAAAGTATATGTTTAAACGGTCCTTTATCCTCCTGTATTCCCGATTTAACCCAGGAAATAAGTGCGACCCTAGATTTCTCCATTCCATCTTACAATTGGTTGGATGGCGTTAGCGTAAAAGAAAATGCCTGGTATGATACATCGTTAATAAATTACATGATTCTGGGAGGGATATGGGCACCTTTTAAACAAGCAAGTTATTATTCACCTTTTGATAATCCGGGATTTGATAAAGTAGCAAGTGATAGTTCACGTTGGGACGATTTAAAGAGTGTGGATTTAATTCTTACGAATGACAAAAACAAGTGGACAAGGAGTGTCGTGGTAAATACACTTGCTATGGGAGGAACTGCAAGCCGCTTAAATAAAAGAAAATCAATTTCGATAAGCAAAGCGGGACAGCCGGATACAACCGGTACATTTGGGATGAGTTGGTTTCCGGGTTATGCTGTGGATGCTGATAGTGGGTATCGTTTAAATATTATTTTCGGGGAAGATACTATGAAGGGTCCTTTAGGAAATGACTTGCTGTGGAATCTTGATACTTCTGACCAGCATCATTATGTTTATATTATGAAAACGCGATATGATAGTTGTAGCGAATATCATAATTTGCTTAATGTTACTTCATCAGGTCAACTGAGAATAAATAAAAGAAAGATTTTTTCCGAGGCAATGTGGGTAACGGTTCCCTTACTTCGCAAAGGGCAACAATTTTTATCTTCAGAGGCGGTGGTGAAAATAAGAATGAATAACAATGGATTTTTCCCATCCCAGATAAAAACTACTACTATTGGAGATAAATATTCCGTAACTATTGATTTAATTTTTCCAAGCCAACTAAAAGACACTTCGTGCAATTTCCTATTTTTGGATTCAGCCCGAATAAATAAAATTTTAGGACTTCCGGAAGGATTCGTATTTGGATGCAATACCCCTAACTGCATGTATAAAGGGGGAGAGCATGGCTGTTTGACTATAAGCAGTTCAAAGGTTTTTTCTGATAATAAAATTAATCCGTTAAATTTTCAACTAACTAACTTTATTAGTTGTGATTCAGCGAACAAAATTGTGAAGGCGGATACTTCCATGTATGATACCTTAATAATTTACGGAACCGCTGGCATCAAAAAAAACATAGAGAAAAACAAACCCATCTCCATTTATCCAAATCCGGTATCCGGAAACATAACTATTTTATTTCCTTCTCATGAAAATGAAATGCTCGAAGTTGGAGTATATACATTGGTTGGACAAAAAATATTCAGCCGGCAACTAAAAGGAACTTCAGGAATAAATTCTACTTCGTACAATACGTTGGCATTGCCACAAGGCATCTATTTAATAAAGATAGAAGGTAAATCGGGAGTGATGACGGCGAAGATGATGAAATTTTAAGAGGGCTACAGACATAAACCAGAGCGTGCGTAGCGCAACAACCAGATCATTTATTTTCCAATAAGAATGAAGGGAGCCCAAAAATAGGGAGCCACAAAAATTCCTTCATTAATCATCTTAAGTTTTGCCTCACGGAGGGCAGAAATTTTAGATTTATTGTCAAGGATATTGCGATAAAGATCCAACATGAGGTCGGAGGTGGAATTATCGGAAACACGCCACAGTGACACAACCAAGCTATTGGCGCCGGCATAAAGAAATCCTCGTGATAACCCCATAATTCCTTCGCCGCGCACCACCTTTCCTAATCCGGTTTCGCAGGCGCTAAGTGTCACCATGTCTGCGTTCATGCGCAAATTAAATGTTTCACCACTGAATAACGTTCCATCTTCTTTTGAGCGAGAGGTATCTGTTGCTAATAAAATACTTGATAGTTCCGGCTTGGATTCGTCAATGTAACCATGTGTGGCAAAGTGAATGAATTTATAATTTGCCAGCTCAGCTGTTTTTAAAGGGTCTTCCAGGGCATCTTTAAACGTAAATATTTTAGATTTTTTTTGTTTTTGTTCAAAAAGTTTTGCAATTTCTTTCACTTCGGTCTCCGTAGCGGGAATATCGGGAACGGTTCTTTCACGAAATAATCTTTCCCCCATTTCGGGGCTGAAAACGGGAGCAAAAGCCATAAAATCATTTCTTACATCCTGAGATTTCCCTTTGGTGGATTTTGCAAGCATTTTTTTAGTTTGAATATTTTCCAACACAAGAGTGGCAGAATAAGAATAATTAACGGAATATTCTTTTATAAGAAAAGAAAGTGTTTTGTAGTCCTCCACTGATTCGTCAGCTACTTGTGTTAACAGCGCCTCAAAAGGTATATAGCCCAACATACCATCCGGAATGATTAAGAGATTTTGAATTTGTTTTTCACCCTTTTTATTTACGGAAGAAAAAACAGGTAATTTTAACACGGGCTCCAGCAAGGTCTGGTAAAGAGGAAAAGCCCAATGAACATAAAGCGGATAACGACGCTTATAAATACCGTCCCGCATGCGTGTCACAAAATCATTAAAAAGTGAATCCTTTTTTACACGAATAACTTCAAAAGACGATTTAGTAACAGAGAAAATATAGATAGAAGTGTCACCGGTAAAATATTCAATCAAAGCGGTACGATCGTCCAGAATTTCAGTTTGAATATCTTTTACGGTTGCGGTTTTAACATCGTATTTGAGTTTGTAATACTGCGGGTATTTTGATTCGAGGCGTTTAATGAGTGCATCATATTTTTGTTTCAGGTTAAAAAGTTTATCCTGCCACAAAGCTATTTTTGCGGAGTCGGCATCTTTACCCTGGTTTTGTTCCTCCGCAATGCTTTTATCATAGAAAGCAAGATCAATTTTTAATTCTTTCTCATACTGCAGGACGCTATCAGGAATGTCGGAGAATTTTTTTGCCTTTGATTCGGAAAGGGATGCCAGCAAAACACTCGATTTATTTTTTTCGGAGAACTGGAATGCCTGATTTTTATATAAGTCATCTTTCAGGATATTATATAATCGTAATGATGTACGTATGGATTTATCGTAAATTTGCGTTGCTTTTTCGCCGAGGAATAGTTTGGACCCTTCCGTTTTATACCCACGGCGCATGATATCAATAAGATCTGAGGCGAGGCAATAGGTGGAGTAAGCCATTTTTAAATCCCTGATTCCGATAGTATCTTTGGGGTTTATTTTAGGTTGTGTAAGGGCAGGATTGAAAAGAATTGTTACTAATGCGCAACAAGAAAATAGAAATTTGCAAGTTTTCGGGAATTGATTTTTCATTCTGTTTATAATTGGAAATGGGGGATAAAGGTAATAAAAATTGAATAACACAACAAAACCATGAGACAAGCCAAACCGACAAAAAATTCTTATGCTACCATGACGGAAATTGTGATGCCGAACGATACAAATCCATTAGGAAATTTAATGGGAGGAAAAATGATGCACTGGATGGATATGGTTGCGGCAATTTCCGCACAACGGCATTGCAACAGGGTGGTAGTTACTGCCTCGGTTGATAACGTATCCTTTAAAAACAGCATACGGCTGGGAGATGTAGTAACCCTTACGGCTGAAGTGACACGGGCGTTTAATTCTTCCATGGAAGTATATATTGAGGCATGGGCTGAAAATATTATTACCGGAACAAAAATTAAAAGCAATGAGGCGTTTTACACTTTTGTAGCCGTTGACCAGATAGGTAAACCTATAGATGTACCTGAAGTAACTCCTGAAACACCTGATGAGAAGTCGAGATATGAGCAAGCATTAAGCAGGAGGGAACTGCGATTGGTGTTGGCGGGGAGAATGAAAATGGAGGAGACAAAGGAGTTGAAAAAGATGTTTTCGTGATTAAAACTTCGCGAGCGCTCGAAACCTGCAAGGTTTTGCCCGGCTCGAGCTAAGAAAAACCTTGAAGGTTTCTCTTATGAGCGGGGCGAAACCTTGAAGGTTTCCATTTCTAATATTTTATTCAACCCATGCATACCGAGATGAGGATGAACACGCAAAGGGACATCAATAAATGTTTTTAGAAATTCTGCATCACCTCCGCACAAAATTACTTTCAGATCCGAATATGCAGTGCGATATAATTTTGCAATTCCACCTATTTCCTGACAAATCCCATAAAGCGCTCCGCCTTGAATGGATTCTTTGGTAGTTTTTCCAACCAGCGGCGGTATTGTTAATTTTTTTATTAGAGGAAGCAGGGCTGTTTGTGAATGTAGAACATCCAACCTCATTTTTATTCCGGGAGAAATAGCGCCCCCTATAAATTCAGTGTCACTGTTAATAAAATTATAGGTAATACAAGTACCGGCGCTGATGACCAGACAATTCTGATGAGGATAAAGTGTCACTGCTCCTGCGGCAAGCGCGAGACGGTCGTTTCCAAGTGTTTTAGGGGATTTGTACAAATTCTTAAAAGGAAACTTCGAAGAGGACCGTAAAACAAACGTGGGAATAGTTTTCTTTAACTGCTTGTAAATGCCATTCAGATCATTTCCCACGCTGGAGAGAATAATGTGTCCGGGGTTAAGAGAAAGAATTTTCCGGATGAGAAGTTTTTCATTAAATTTTAATGCTGAGGTTTTAATCAGCTTGTCATTCTTAAATAAGCCAATTTTGGTGAGGGAATTTCCGGAGTCGAGGGCGAGGTTCATGGTTAGTGAGAAGTAATATACTAACGGTAAAGAAGGAACGAAAAAATAATGAATATAAAATAATTAACACAAAACACTTAACACAAAACACTTAACACAAAACACTTAACACAAAACACTTAACACATAACACTTAACACAAAACACTTAATACAAAACACTTAACACAAAACACTTAACACAAAACACTTAACACAAAACACTTAACACAAAACACTTAACACAAAACACTTAACACAAAACACTTA